>Ga0315909_10000432_pt1 | contig 56524 bp, 44 predicted proteins | sample LakEriMetagenome_11_FD_203527 | JGI IMG/M metagenome (GOLD analysis project Ga0315909, IMG submission 203527) | Freshwater fungal communities from buoy surface, Lake Erie, Ohio, United States - Buoy 2 MA125 | ecosystem: Environmental > Aquatic > Freshwater > Lake | place: USA: Lake Erie, Ohio... | reverse complement strand
GGGATCACCGACGATGAAGACCGTGGGACGCTGATGGTCCTCACCATAGGCATACAGCCAGGCGCGTACGATCTGCCACTGGAGAGGATTGGTATCCTGAAACTCATCAATGAGAATATGGCGGTAGTGCGCATCCATACGCGCGTGCAGATAGTCAGCATGATCACTGCGGGTCAATAGCCGCCATGCATGCCACTCGAGGTCGGAAAAATCCAGCATGCGTCGGTCAGCCTTGATCGCCTGGTAGTGCTCGAGACAGACGTTGCCTATTTTTGCAATGGCTTCATTCAGGCGAATAACCAGCCTGTCCTGACTGCGTTTTTTCAGCGTCACCAGCACGTCAGCGAGCGCTTTCCATTCGCTTTGCAAGAGCGCACCTTGCTCCTCGGTCATCACCTGACGCATCGCTTGTGTGATGGTCAGCGAGCGCGGCTGGTCTTTTGCTGTCAGCAAGATCGCTGCAATCGATTGAAACGCAGCGACACTGGCACCCGCACTCAGCGCTTGCTCCAGTGCCGACGCAATCTGCTGTTGTGTAGTCGTACCCTTGCCAAGACAAGAGGCAACGTGGAGCAAACGGTTCTGCAATGGCTGATCATCCCAGAGTGTGAGTCGCGCATCACGCGAACTATCCTCACCACACAATTGGCGTAGTCCATCCAGCGGATCACCAGCATCACTCGCCACCCACCACTCTGCTCGCTTGTCAATAAAGGCATCGATCATCTCCTTGCCAGACCAGTCACCGGCAAGCTCATAGATCGTCATCAGTGCCTCTTGCAAACATGCATGGGACGGATCGTTGAGCGACTTCATCACGCGCAGCCAGGCCTCGTCGCGCAGCTCAGTGGCGTTCTCGACCAGCGCAAAGCCGTGTGGCACCCCCGAGGAAAGCGGTGCGATCTGCAGCAATCGCATAAACCAGCTGTGGAAAGTATCAACGGCAAGCGCCTGCGGACTGGACAAAACGCCTGCATACAAATCACGCGCCAGCATGATTTTTTCACGCGCCTCATTCTCGCTCAGGCCACGCTCATGCAAGAGTTCGACGACCCTCGCATCACTCGCCAGTGCCAACTCATGCAAAAGACGGAGCAAGCGCTCGCGCATTTCTTGCGCTGCCTTGCGCGTAAACGTGATGGCGAGCAGTTCCTCCGGCTTGGCACCTGCGAGCAAGAGACGCAAGAGACGCGAGACCAGTAACCAGGTTTTACCGCTGCCGGCACATGCCTCCACCAATACCGAGCGCGCAGGATCGCAGGCAAGTCTGATGAAGGTATCGGCATCGACGACCTGCGCGTCTGCAAGAAAATCCTGCCCCAAGATCATCACCACACTCCCTTGCGGCAGAGACCGCGGGCATCACACCAGTCGCAGTTTTTCTGTGTGCCAGAGGCAGGCAAGCTGGCCCCCTCCGAGATCGCCTGCCAATTGGCGATGATTTGTAACTGCAAACTATCTCGCCAGGTCGCGTAATTTTCCGCTGAGGCCAGCGCCGGCTTCTCGTCATCGATGGCAACATACGCGGCGGCAGCGGGCGGCGGATCCAGCAGCAAACCATAAAAGGGGAGCTGATGATCTTCCAGTGTCTTGAGACGATAATTGAGCTTGTCTTTTTTTGCGCTTTTGTAATCCAGCACCAGACGCTCGCCATCCTCGCGAACATCAATGCGATCAATTTGACCAACGAGCTTGACCGAACCCCCATCCCACGATAACAAACGCTCCTGCCACTGCTCACCAAAACCGAATTGCCAACCCTCTGCTTCGTGGGTATTCGCCCACGCGACATACGCGCTCATGATTTTTCCCCAGCGAGACCGGAAGCCAAGTGCTGCTGGATTTTTTTGCAGAATTTCAGTGAAGATGGCTTCGCTGATGCCGGCCATGCAGGCCTCGCGCTCAGGCACAGGCACGCCCTGCTCGCTCACCGTGTCGTGGTAGCGTTTGAGTATCTGATGCAGCCACTCGCCGTAATCTCTTTTTTGAGGTAATTCACTCAACTCATCCGCAGCGGACAACCTGAGCATTCGCGACGCAAAAAACTGATAAGGACAGGCAACCAGGCTGTTGTAACCACTGGCAGACAAACGTTCTGGCATCAAAGCGGGCGCAGCGGGTCGGGGCATTTGTGCGGGCACCGCGTGTAGTCGTTTTTGTGGCAGACGGGGCGAGTGACGTGGCAGCTTGGGGCATGTGGCACTGTCGAGCATCAGGTCGAGTCGCTGCAGCCACGGGCTCGGCATATTCATTTCACTGCCTCGCCAGCCTTGCCAGGACAGCACGACCTCGGGACAGCTGATCAGCAAACCGGTCAATTCACGCAGCTGCTGACGCTGACGGCTTTCGCGCGTTGCCAGGCCAAGCTCGCGGCGCACCGCGTTTGCAAAAAACAAGGTCTCGGTCGGACGCGACGGCAAATGGTCACTGTCAGCCCCAAGCACGATGGCAGCATCGAATTCACGCAAGGACGTACCATTCAAGGGCACCATCATGACGCGCTGATCAACGCGCGGCGCAACGAAAACAGTCTGCTCCATCTGCAAATCCACCAGCGCGCGCCACTCGGCGAGCGAAAAACGGTACTCGAGCTGTTCACTCTCGGCACGAATCTGATCAAGCAGCGCGACGACCTGCGCACCGGCGATGTCCTCAGTCATGGCGGATGCCATACCCAGTGCGTCGAATGCTCCCAAGGTCGCATCAGCCCACGCAATCAGGGTCTTGCGGCCGCTGCAGCCTTGCACCTCCCGCGCGATCGCCTCCACCAGTGAACTCGCCCGCGGAAAAGGGGTCACGGCGATCAGCATGAGCGACCAGCCAGCACTAATCCCGCCAGCCAGCAGCGCCTGCTCGATATCAGCGCGCTGTTCTGCTGCTTGCTGGTCATCGTCAAAAAGGAAAGGCGATTTCAGAAAATCGAGCAAGGCCACGACCTCGCCCCCAGACGCTGCCAACGCCAGCCATGCATGAAGCACGGCTGCAGCGCGGGTGGTGGACAGCTTCCATCCGGTTTCATCCGATACCACCACCTGCGCGCGCTCAAGCAAGGCGCGTACACGGCGAGCGACAACCCGGTCTTGGGGAATGAGCGCGATGCGTTGCTTGCCGTTGTTCAGCCAGTCGATGATGGTTTGCGCTGCGCGCTGCGCTTCGTCTTCCATGCCCCCAGCTTCATACAAGGCAATACCGGTCGGTGTCTCGACGGCGCTCAACGAGGCCGGCGTCGGCATACCGTCGTCCATCAACTCGGGCCATGCAGCGCGATAGACCGCAACCGATATCGATGGCGACCAGTCAAGGATCATCAGATGTACCGGATGGCGCATTGCATAGGCATTGAGAAAACTCTCTTCGAGGGCATTGGGCTGTGCGGGTGCGCACCAGTACATCGGCAGCGTCGCCTCGGACGCTGCGCGCTGCATCGCTGCGTATCGTCGGATGCCGGGATCACGTGCGTCGCGCTCTGCATGCCAGATATTCCAAACCAATCGCGCCTCATCAGACAATAAGGCTGCGGCACGCGGCGATAGCTGAGAGAGCGCGGCGTGCCAGCGATCCTCCACCGCCTCGGGTTGCGCAAGGGCTGCGGGCAATAGCGCCTCAGTCAGTTCGTCGCAGAGGGTCAGCAACGTCTGCGCAAGCGGCATCAGATCGGTATTTTTTCGTGCAGCAAAGAGTTTTTTGAGCCATGGCAGCTCGCGCAAGGATGCATAAAGCGACATCAGGCGCTCGCCTGAAGACGCCACCCCCTGCCCGCCGATCTCGGGCGGATACTGCGACAGCCATGAGGCGAGGGTCCGGATGCGCGGCGGAATGAAGGAAGGCCCAAGCCGATCCGAGAGGGCTCTTCGGAGCAAGGCTGCATGATGCCAGGCCGGCACCAGCACCAATGCCGACGACAAATCGGGATTCGCCGTTGTGGGCCCGGCATCGTCCACCAGATAGTGCGCGACTTGCGGCCAGAATCCGGGGCCTGGGGGAATGGGGCGCGTTCTCGGCGTCATGCTTGCGGTGGGATCGGGAAGATGCGGACAGGAATTGAAGCGCATTGTATGCGACCGCTCAATCGGCGGATGCTTCCTGCGAGCAGGCTTTCGGGCACATGTTCGCGAAAATCGGTTATGATGCGAAAAATTCCCGCCCAAGCATCTTCTGCTTTAAATCCACACATTGATTGAGCTCGGCATCCTCAAGGTGCGCGCAGCAGGCCAGAATAATCGCAGGCTGGGTAATAAAGAAGCAACAAGGCAGTGATAGCAAGCCCGGCAAGGCACACGCCAAACCAGCGAGAACGTCACCAATGAAAGCTACGAAACTTCCCTCTCACTGAGGACACCATGAGTGAAAACATAAAACACATTTCCGACAGCTCCTTTGAAGCCGACGTGCTCAAATCCGACAAGCCCGTACTCGTCGATTTCTGGGCAGAGTGGTGCGGTCCCTGCAAGATGATTGCGCCTATCCTTGAAGAAGTCGCCAAGGAATACGATGGCAAGATCCAGATCGCTAAAATGGACGTGGACTCGAATCAGGCAGTGCCCGCCAAATTTGGCATACGCGGCATTCCCACTTTGATCCTGTTCAAGAACGGCGTACCGGCAGCGCAGAAAGTCGGCGCGCTGGCTAAAGGTCAGCTGACCTCCTTCATTGACAGCAATATCTGATCGACATCATTCCCGACTGCGGCGCATCCGTGACGCAGTCTTTTCCTTCCAATTCCACCGTCGTACCCTCCCCCACCTGACAATTTCCCGACCCGGGACCTGACCATATGCATCTATCTGAACTAAAGGCACTCCACGTTTCCGCCCTGCTGGAAATGGCCATCGGCCTCGACATTGACAACGCGGCCCGTCTGCGCAAACAGGAACTCATGTTCGCCATCCTGAAAAAACGCGCGAAATCAGGCGAACAAATTTTCGGCGATGGTGTGCTCGAAGTATTGCCCGACGGATTCGGCTTCCTGCGCTCGCCGGACGCCAGCTATATGGCTTCCACGGATGATATCTACATCTCGCCTTCGCAGATTCGCCGCTTCAACCTGCACACAGGTGATTCCATCGAGGGCGAAGTGCGCACACCCAAGGATGGCGAACGCTACTTTGCACTGGTCAAGGTGGACAAGGTCAATGGCGAGTCGCCGGAGGCATCAAAGCACAAGATTCTGTTTGAAAATCTGACGCCGCTACACCCGAACCAGCCGCTGCTGCTGGAACGCGAGATGCGTGGCGAAGAAAACATCACTGGCCGCATCATCGACATGATTGCACCGATCGGCAAAGGCCAACGCGGCTTGCTGGTGGCTTCACCAAAGTCCGGCAAATCCGTGATGCTGCAGCACATGGCGCATGCGATCACGTCTAACCATCCAGACATCACCTTGATCGTACTGTTGATTGATGAGCGTCCAGAAGAAGTCACTGAGATGCAGCGCTCGGTACGCGGCGAGGTGGTAGCGTCAACCTTCGACGAACCGGCAACGCGTCACGTGCAGGTCGCCGAGATGGTGCTGGAAAAAGCCAAGCGTCTGGTAGAAATGAAAAAGGATGTCGTCATCCTGCTCGATTCCATCACTCGACTGGCCCGCGCCTACAACACCGTCATTCCTGCATCCGGTAAAGTCCTCACCGGTGGTGTGGATGCGAATGCGCTGCAACGCCCCAAACGCTTCTTCGGCGCAGCCCGCAATATCGAAGAAGGTGGTTCCCTGACCATCATCGCGACCGCGCTGATCGAAACCGGTAGCCGTATGGACGACGTCATCTATGAAGAATTCAAGGGCACCGGCAACATGGAAGTGCACCTTGAGCGTCGCCTGGCCGAGAAACGCGTTTATCCGGCAATCAACCTGAACAAGTCCGGCACGCGTCGCGAAGAACTGCTCATCAAACCCGATGTGCTGCAAAAAATCTGGATCTTGCGCAAACTGCTCTACGGCATGGACGAGATCGAGGCGATGGAATTCATTCTCGACAAGATGAAGGCAACAAAAAACAATGTCGAGTTCTTTGACATGATGCGCCGCGGCGGATCGTAAGGCAGTTGCCCGAATTGAAACAAAGGTGCTGGATTTCGACCCAGGCCGGAATCAGCGCTGCGAACTCGGGCCAGCCAGAGTAGCGTCACGCGGGCGCAGGTCGGGCCCAATCGAGTTTTGAGAAGCTAAACTGTGGCTCAAGCCTTTGATTTCCCTATATAATCCGGTTTCTTTATAACCGGGCAAGTGAGCGCCAACCGGGTCAAGAGGCAGTACAGACCGACGAAGTGGCGATTGGCTACCCAACCTAAGTGAGAGCGTAATGAAAGAAGGCATACACCCCGCATACCGCGACATCGTCGTTCACGACCTGTCCTGTGATTTCAAATTCATCACACGTTCGACCGTGCAGACCCGCGAAACCATCAATTTTGAAGGCCACGACTATCCTCTGCTGAAAGTTGAAGTTTCCTCGGAATCCCACCCGTTCTTCACCGGCAAACACAAGATCGTCGATACCGCAGGTCGTGTCGAGAAATTCCGCCAGAAGTTCGGTGCCGTGGGTTCCAAGACCAAAGCGACGGGCTGATCACCGGTCTGACACCGCAAAAAGGCAGCGCTGGCTGCCTTTTTGTTTTCTTTGCGGCAGAATAAGCGCGCCAGTTATCACCCCAATCATGTCACCCCGCTACACCGAATGAGACCCGTTCGACTTCCCGCCGCCGCCACCATCACCTTACCGCGCTGGGGACTGATTGGGCTTTGCCTGCTCTACATCCTGCCGGGCATCATTCGTCGCGATCCTTGGAAGACCGATGATGCTGCGGGATTTGGGGTCATGTGGACGATGGCGCACGGCACGACAGGCGACTGGCTGTCGCCCAACATCGTTGGCCTACCCATGCCCAACGATGGACCGCTGGCATTCTGGATTGGGGCGCTCCTGATCAAGCTATTCGGCTGGGTCGCTGGCGATGCGCTGGCAGCACGACTATCCATCCTCGTCTTTTTTGCGATCGGTGCAGCCTCGGTCTGGCGCGCGGCCTTTGTGCTGGGCGGTCGTGGGGAAGCACAACCCCTCAAGCTTGCGTTCGGCGGGCAACCCGCGGCACTGGATTACGGTCGCACACTGGCCGATGGCGCACTGCTGATCTATATGGCTTGCCTCGGACTTCTGTTGCGCAGTCATGAAACCGCGACCCCCGCGCTGCATGTGGCCCTGGTCGCGGCATCGTTTTATGCAGCTGCCTGTGTGTTTGACCGTACGCGAACCACAGACGCACTGCTGCTGGGAGCGACACTCGGTTTACTGGTACTGACGCGTGGCTGGACAGTGCCACTGGGTTTGCTCATGGCGATGCTACTGCTGGCGGCGCTGCGTTATCAGCGAGTACTGCAACAACTGCTGCTGTACACCATACCGCTGATGCTGCTGATACCACTGGCATGGGTCGCCGCACATTCGCTGCTGGTGCCTGGAGATCAGGGGCTGGCAGCGCAATGGATGGGCGGTAAATTTTTGATGTCCGGTGGGCCTAGCCTCGCAAATATCCGATTCCTCGGCAAAACACTACTCTGGCACGCATGGCCCGCTTGGCCTATTGCGCTTTGGGCTATCTATGCATGGCGCACACAGGTAAGCCTGCATATTCTTTTGCCCACAGCAGGCATTGGTGCGCTGCTGCTGCTCAATCTCGCCGCGCCCGTGTCACGCGATGTGGATTTGCTGCCTTTACTGCCGCCACTCGCCATATTGGCAACCTTTGGCCTACCCACATTAAAGCGCGGCGCCATCAACGCGATTGACTGGTTCTCCGTGATGACGCTCTCAGCGATTGCTGCCTTCATCTGGCTGGGATGGATCGCCAAGCAGACAGGCTGGCCAGCGCAGCTCGCAAAAAATGCGTTCAAACTCGCCCCCGGATTCAAACCTGAATTCAATCTCGTCGCGTTACTCATTGCGCTGACCAGCTCCATTGGCTGGTTACTGCTGTTGCAATGGCGTCTGGGTCGGCGTCCCCCTGTACTGTGGCGTGCTGTGGTGCTCTCCACGGGTGGTCTGGTGCTGTGCTGGCTTTTGCTCATGACGCTGTGGCTACCCTGGCTCAATTATGGTCAGAGCTATGCAGGTGTCGCAGAGCAGATCAGCAAGCACTTGCCGGATAACTACCACTGCGTCAATGCGCGCGGTGTGGGACCAGCGCAGCGAGCCTCTTTCGCTTATCTGGGTGAAGTGCAGTTTTCAAAAACAGCGGAAGACCGCTGCGAATTTCTACTGGTGCAGGATACCGGTGTGCGCAAGCAGCGCGCACAACTGAGCGTGGTTGAACCTGAATTCACGCTGCTGTGGCAAGGCCGCCGCGCCTCGGACCGCAATGAATCTTTCCGCCTATTCAAACGCGCGACCCCATGACTGATGCGGTGCAACCGCAAGGCAGCGGCGCACTGACCTCACGCGTGGCCGCATTGGCCTGGCCCATCTTGATCGGACAGCTCGCCGTCATTGCCAACGGTGTGGTTGATACGATGATGACCGCGCGCTACTCCGCGACCGATCTGGCTGCACTGGGGCTGGGTGCGTCGGTATACATCAGCATCTTTGTCGGACTCTCGGGCGTGATGCAGGCGCTCTCTCCCACCATCGGGCAGCTCTACGGCGCACGACAATTTGAAGCGATTGGCTTCGAAGTTCGACAAGGGGTGTGGCTAACGCTATTCCTGTCATGCCTCGGCGCTATTGCTTTGTGTTTTCCCCAGCCCTTGCTGTCGATTGCACAAGCACCGACAGAACTGAACGACAAGGTCGAACAATATCTGCGCATACTGGCACTCGCACTGCCAGCAACCCTCGGTCTTCGGGTGTATTCATCACTGAACACCGCAATTTCACGACCACGCAGAGTGATGGCCATTCAACTCTCGGCACTGCTGCTCAAAATACCGCTCAATGCACTGTTCATTTTTGGCGGATTGGGTCTGCCGGCTTTTGGCAGTCCGGGCTGCGCCATGGCAACCACAGTCGCTGCCTGGATTGCCCTGCTCGCTGGGTGGCTGCTGCTGCGTCATGATAATTTTTATTCACAATTCAAAATTTTTGTCGGTGGTCTGGACAAGCCTGTATGGGCTGCACAATCAGCATTATTGCGACTCGGTGTGCCTATGGGCTTGTCGTATCTGATCGAAGTGACGGCATTTGCGTTCATGGCTCTGTTCATTGCGCGGCTTGGCAATCATGCAATGGCGGCACATCAGATCACCGCTAATTTCGGTACCGTGCTGTACATGCTGCCACTATCGATTGCGAGCGCGACCGGTACCATCGTTGCTCAGGAAATCGGGGCCGGTCGGCTGCAGTCGGCGCGACACGCCGGCAATGCAGGCGTTCTACTTGGCACTCTGCTGGCCGTTCTGGTTGGGATCATTGTATGGATAGCGCGAGCCGAGATCATTGGCATTTACACACCCGATACCCGCGTGGCGGCAGCGGCAGTGCCACTGTTTTTCTTCATCGCCTTTTATCAGCTTTTCGATGCGCTGCAAATCGGTACGGCTTTTGTGCTTCGCGCATACAAAGTCGCGATGGTACCCACCATCATGTATGCGGTAGCACTGTGGGGTGTGGGACTGAGTGGTGGTTATCTGATGGGATTCAATGTCATTGGACATACACCGGATTTTTTACAAGGTGCCGCTGGCTTCTGGCTTGGCAACAGTCTCAGCCTCGCGCTGGTGGGTGCTGCCTTAGTCTGGTATTTGCGACGTATACAACGCATCATCGAAGCAGAGAACGGAACAAAAAATAATCTTGTAGCGTAATAAAAGTACCTTGGACTTGGTGCAATCGGCGGCTCACCTATGCGGCCTCGATTTCAGGATTCGGATCGGGTACCGGCTCTTGTTGCGGTACGGGTTGCGGTATATCGTCGCCAAACGGCGCATCGTCGGGTGAAGGTACAGGGGCGCGATGCATGGCGCTCTCTATCTACGGTCGTTGACGCGGCTCGCCACGTCGAAAGGATCGACGTTCGGTCGGATGCGAGAACGCTCGAAACTCGATATTCATCACGCCAATCGAACCCGCCGGCCCCTGCACAAAATCGAAACCCTGCCGGACCGGAAACAATACATTATCAAGCAGCACAACATCCGTACGGCAAGTCGGATTGGCATTCCACAAGTGTGGTCGCATTTCCTGCCAGATCTGATTGCTTATCCAACCCTCGAGGAATAACTGATTCGGATACGTCGTGTGGTCTGCGTCGAGATAGGCCCGTTGTCCATCGTGAACCATCAGATGCGTCGGTGCTTGATCTGCGATGCTCAGGTTGATCCAGCCATCACCGACCGTATGCGTTATCTCGTCCGGATACCCAGGGTACGTCAGACCCAGCAGCCACTGACAGGACAAATCCAACCGCTTTTCGAGTGCAAGCTCAGTCACCCTGCCAATGGTCGTACTTGAACTATCGAGCACCGTAAATTGCAGACTGGTGACGCGTCCTTGCAAAGTCGGTTCCATACTGCGTGTGTGTTCGAGATTTTCATGAAGATTCCAGAATAACCATTTACACCGCTCGGCGTCCGACATCTCGGGCAGCTCGGCCACGGGTCTTTGGCCGCAAGACACCATCGTATGCATCAGATCGCGACGCTGCCTTTCATTTAGCGTCAGCTCGGTACCTTCGTGATTTTTGTGGGACTTGGCAAGCGGCATCATCAAACTCCAGCGTCATAAAAAAACGATCCATCTGATCTAACGCGTGCGGGCGTATCGCCCGTTTGATAGCGCAACCGCTGATTAAATCCCGCTCATGCGCGTGAACGCTCAAACTCTCGCATGTAATCCACCAACTGGCGCACACCTTCGACAGGCATCGCGTTGTAGAGAGAAGCACGCATGCCACCGACAACGCGATGTCCTTTGAGCTGGCGCATACCATGACGTTCCGCGCCTTCAAGGAAAGCTGTGTCAAGTGCGGCATCTTGCAAAAAGAAAGGTATGTTCATGCGTGAACGTGCATCGGGTGCCACGGGAGTCGTATAGAAAGTGGTGCTATCCAGGTAGTCGTAGAGCAGCTTCGCTTTTTCGATATTGCGTTGCTCCATGATGGCAAGTCCACCTTGCTCAAGCAGCCATTCGAAGACCAGCCCGGCCATGTAGATGCCGAAGGTTGGCGGTGTGTTGACCATGGAGCCAGCCTCTGCCTGGGCTTTCCACTGAAACACGGTGGGCGTGATCGGCAAGGCCATATCCAGCAAATCTTCCCGTACGATCACGAACGTCAGGCCTGCGGGGCCGATGTTTTTCTGAGCACCACCATAAATGACAGCATATTTCGAGACATCAATTTCACGCGACAGAATGTGCGATGACATATCGGCGACCAATGGCACATCACCGGTGTCAGGTACCCAGTGATACTCAACACCACCAATGGTTTCGTTGGTACATACATGGACATAGGAAGCACCCGCGTGAGATTTCCATGTCGATTGCGGCGGAACATAGTTGAACTGCCGGTCTTCAGAGGAAGCCAGCACATCGACCTCACCGTATTTGTAGGCTTCGCTGATGGATTTCTTGGACCACTCACCCGTATTCACATAGGCAGCACGAGGATGTCTCCCCAGCAGGTTCATCGGAATGACAGCATTCATCGCCATCGCGCCGCCCTGCAAGAACAAGACTTTGTAATGATCCGGTATGCCCAGCAAGCGCCGGAAATCTGCTTCTGCTTTTTGCGCAATACCAGTGAACTCAGGGCCACGATGACTCATTTCCATGACTGACATACCGCTGCCGTGCCAGTCCGGCATCTCATCGGCGGCACGGCGGAGCACGGCCTCAGGCAATACAGCCGGACCGGCACTGAAATTAATGACTCGCATAGGAATTCGATCCAAGGAAACGGTCGGCGTGACCGGAGTTGACAAGGATTGTGCACCAGAGTGTGCTTCGATCGTGACAACTGAGATTATATTTCATGCGATACAGGATTCGGGTGTATGAGACCCGTATTACTGGTTGGGTCTGGCGCATCGGATACAATTCCGGCTTACAACTCCGCCATGAGAGCGGAAAATAACCACAATAACAGGGGAAAAACATGAGCGACGACGCGCGCGCATTCGAAGATGCAACCTACCGCAAGGTTGGCTGGCGACTGATACCACTACTCCTCGTCTGCTACGTCATTGCCTATCTTGACCGCGTCAACGTCGGTTTCGCCAAACTGCAGATGCTCAATGATCTCGGATTCTCGGACATGGTATACGCGGTCGGTGCTGGGATCTTCTTTATTGGCTACTTCTTCTTCGAAGTACCTAGCAACATCATCCTTCATAAGGTCGGCGCGCGGGTCTGGATAGGCCGCATCATGATTACCTGGGGCATTTTGTCGGCAGCGATGATGTTTGTAACAACGCCAACCAGTTTTTATGTGATGCGCTTTTTGTTAGGTGTTGCGGAGGCTGGCTTCTTCCCCGGCATTATTTTATATCTCACTTACTGGTACCCATCCAATCGGCGCGCGCAGATTACCTCACTTTTCATGACAGGCATTCCACTCTCTGGTGTGATCGGTGGACCACTTTCGGGGGCTATCATGAGGGTGTTTGATGGCCAGCATGGTTGGTCCGGGTGGCAGTGGATGTTCCTCCTCGAGGGCATCCCTGCTGTCATACTCGGCGTCGTAGTGTTCTTTTTTCTTGATGATCGCATTTCAGCCGCAAAATGGCTGAACGAAGAAGAAGCTGCACTGCTGGAAAAAAACATCACTGCTGAACACGCTGAGAAAGAAGAGGAATCTCTAATGAAGGTCTTCTCCAGTGGTCGCGTCTGGTTACTGGCCGTGATTTATTTCAGTTTTGTGATGGGCATCTATGGCGTGAGTTTTTGGCTACCCACCATAATCAAAGCCATGGGTATCGCGGACCCTCTTGAGGTTGGCATGATGTCGGCCATTCCCTACGGTTTTGCTGCCGTTGCGATGCTGCTGGTTGGCCGTAGCGCCGATCGCCATCGCGAGCGTCGCTGGCACGTCACCATTCCTGCACTATTAGGTGCCGTAGGTTTGATTCTGTCCGTGACGTGGGCAGACAACACCGTACTGGCCATGGCAGCACTCACGCTGGCGACCTCGGGCATTCTTTGTACGCTACCCATGTTCTGGAGTCTGCCCACGGCTTTTCTTGCCGGTACGGGTGCAGCAGCGGGTATTGCGATGATCAATTCGCTGGGCAACCTATCCGGCTTTATCAGTCCTTACGCGGTAGGCTGGCTCAAAGAGTTGACGGCCTCAACGAACGCCGGCATGTACTTGCTCTCTGCGGTATTGATCGTGGGCGCAGTCCTGACGTTGAAAGTGCCTGCACATATCGTCAATAAATAAGCGGAGTACACATGTCTCGATACGTTTTCCTGTGGGTGACTGGTCTACTGTCGCTTGCGTCGGTGGCAGCAGTCGGTGCTGATGGCAAAGGCGATAACACCGTAGAAAGTGCTGCAATGCGCTGCTCGGCCATTTCGCTGATGCACTCGACATTGACCACACCCTCGCCGCAATTTGGCCAGGTCATGGGCGAGATCGCTGGTTTGTATGCCCAAGTGTATGCGGTTCAGCATGAGGCACGGACCAAGCAAAAGCTGAACAATGCAGAACTGCGCAAGCGTCGTGATATCGTATTGACCGAAATCAGCAAGGGCTGGCCAAAAAATAAAACAGCCGTGGTTCGCGATGCCGCGATATGTAATGTGTGGCGCATCGACTTTTTCAGCAAGCTCTCTGAAAAAACCAGCGAGAAAGAATTTCAGGCAGCACTCGCTTCTCTCGGACCGCCACCTGAGAGCGTTTCCAAAATCGAGACAGACAAATGGAATGGCCTCACGCCGCAGGCCGTCGCCATTTGGGCAAAAATCCAGCTACAGGCATCACAAAAGAAATAAACTGCCGGGCAGAACGTGAAGGGCATCTATGATGCTCGTTGCACGTTCAGCCACTCACGCGCCACGCTCGATAGCCTGCAGCGAGCCTGCCTCGTCGCGCAACGCAAACTTCTGAATCTTGCCTGTGGAGGTCTTCGGCAATTCCCTGAACACGACTTTTTTCGGTACTTTGAATCCTGCCAATCGGGCTTTGCAGTGGCTAATGATGTCCTCCGCAGTCAGTGTCCTATCCGCGCGCAATTCAATGAATGCGCAAGGCACTTCACCCCATTTGGGGTCTGGCGCTGCGACCACAGCGACTGCCACCACGGCAGGATGCTGATAAATCGCATCCTCAACTTCGATACTCGAGATATTTTCTCCACCCGAAATGATGATGTCCTTGCTCCGATCCTTGATGCGCGCGTAGCCATCAGCTGACATCACTGCAAGGTCTCCTGTGTGAAACCATCCACCTTCGAACGCCTTGTTGGTCGCAGCCTCGTTCTTGAGATACCCTTTCATGCAGATATTCCCGCGAAACATGATTTCGCCCAGTGTCTCTCCATCTGGCGGCACTGCTTGTAAAGTCTCGGGATCGAGCACCGCCACTGCGGCTTGTAAGTGATAGCGCACACCCTGGCGCGCATTTTTCTGCGCTTGCTCACCCGAGTCCAGCGATGCCCAGTCTTCCTGCTTCGCACACACAGTGGCCGGACCATAAACCTCGGTGAGACCATAGACATGGGTCAGATCGAAACCCATCGCCGCCATCTGCTCAATCATGGCTGCCGAAGGTGGTGCTGCGGCCACCATGGTTGAGACGCGATGCTTGATTCCACTGCGCCATTCTTCGGGCGCTGATACCAGAGCGCTTTGCACAATCGGCGCACCGCAGTAATGCGTGACCCGTTCTTGCGCAATCAGCGACAGCACCTGCTGTGCATCAAATTTGCGCAGGCACACATTCACACCAGCGCGCGCGGCCAGCGTCCACGGGAAACACCAACCATTGCAATGAAACATGGGCAAGGTCCACAAGTAAACTGCGTGCTTGGGCATATCCCATTCAAGAATGTTGGAAATGGCATTGATCGCCGCACCCCTGTGGTGATAGACCACCCCTTTAGGATCGCCAGTGGTACCCGAGGTATAGTTCAGGGCAATCGCATCCCATTCATCACCGGGCATTTGCCAGACGAAATCCGGATCGCCTTGAGCCAGCAGAGTGTCATAGGCCAGCCAGTCTGCGGGCACCGCCGGCATTCCCGCCTGTCGATCCTCTACGCCCACGATGATCAGTGAAGGTATCGCCGTCTTTAGCTGGGTCGCCAGATCCAGATACTCGGTATCAATGATCAGCGCTTTCGCTTCACCGTGCTGTAGCATGAAGTGCAGCGTTGCGTAATCAAGGCGAGTATTCAGCGTGTTAAGCACCGCACCCGACATTGGCACACCAAAATGGGCTTCGACCATCTCAGGCACATTGGGCAGCATCACAGCGACCGTGTCGTTCTTTCCTATACCCAAATGAGACAAGGCGCACGCCAGTCGTCTGCAACGCTGTTCGGTCTGGCGCCAGTTACGGCGTAAATCGCCGTACACTACGGCGAGACGGTCACCATATACCTGCGCCGTGCGTCCTATGAAATCCAGCGGGGTCAGCGGCGCAAAATTGACGTCACGGCGCTCCAGCCCCTTGTCGAAATCCGTCATTTGGGTTCGCTTCCTGAAGTGGCAATCGCTTTATTCTAATAGAGCCACGGCAGGAAGCGATTGATGGATTTCCTGTTTAGATTCCCGCATCGCACAGCGACGCTGGCTCGCTAAGCAACGCAGGTTTCTTCAGCATCTCTTCCATTAACCAAAGATCATCAGCCCTGACCTAGCGCCTTGAGAAGATTAGCTTGTACGATCTCAATCCAGTAGCCATCCGGATCTTTAATAAATGCAACGTCGCGCATCTTACCCTGCTCAGGGCGCTTGACGTATACCACCTTATTTTCATCAAACCAGCTTATGGCTGCTGCCAAATCAGGGACAGAGAAACAGATATGCCCAAAGCCTTGCGGCTGCGCATTGCTGTCGTGATATTTGAAATCTGCATCGCTCTCGGTACCCCAGTTATGCGTCAGCTCAAGAATACCCCGCTGACTGAAAGTCCAAGCGGTACGCTCGCCCGTGTCCTCTGGAATATCTGACACATCATCAACGCGTGCCAGAAAATACAGACTGAATTTCATCTCAGGAAAATCCAGTTTCCGCAATACGCGCATCCCCATCACACGCGAATAAAAATCCAGCGCAACCGCAGGATCTTTTACACGAAGCATGGTGTGGTTGAGTGTAAAGCCACGAGACTGCGCTGGCAGACTTGCAGCTACGCCGGGATAGGATTCAGTTGAAAATGCCATCGATAATTCCTTTCAATAATAGAAGCGAATGAAGTATAACCGATCAGATAAATACCCAAACTGCACTCTTGTCAGTGAAATAATTGCCAACAACGATAGTGAGCTTTCATTATAAAAAAAATCGTATCAAGTCTCTAACCATCGAGGCAAGCGCTGATGAAATAAACCCAGAAATTTTTGTGGCATGATCATGGGTACCCAACCCTTGATTTTTTGGGCTCCCACGTCGCACAGCTACGCCGGCTCGCCATCCAATAGGAATAATTTAGCGTCTCCTTAGATTTCCACCGAGAGCAGCTGAAGATGATACTCAAAAACGAAATTTTCACGAAAATCACTTGCGCAAGCTTTTTTGAATACACCGATTTGCAGCGCCTGGGCGTTGTGAGCCCCATCCCTGGACTGGCTTGTTTTCAAACAGGAACTCAGCTTCTTTCCATAGATCGAAGTTAGACCTCACCACGACACATAACGCTGAACGGTCCGCCATTGCCCAGGCAACGTATCACTGACCTTCACTACAGACCAGACTCCAAAGTCAATTTTCAGAGTTGCAGTTCGGCCTCTCGGGTCTCGACATGGAACAGACTCTCTTGCATATCTCCGTATGCCGCACGTTTGCAGGCCTGGGTAGCGTAAGCGGTCTATCCCATCAGGCGAGAATTTTGCGCTTCATGCGTTTGCTGGAGGCACAACGGTTGGCATGGAATATCAAATAATGTTATGGTCTGAACAAATTGCGTATTCAGGTACTTACTTCCAACAATTGTTCGGGCGCGTATTGTGCCAAACGTTTAACTCTTCATTATTCCGCGCAGCGCAGTTGCTCGAATAGGTAATACAACGAAAGGCGATTCAGTTGTTAATAAGTTGTTTAAATTGCAGCAATACTCTCCGAGCTTAGCAGGCCGTCTGACCCATTGCCAAGACCTCTTGATCCACACGTTCGTAAATTAATTAACCCTAACCAAAATGAAAAAAATTATTTTTATTCTGCTGTTCCTGTCTTTGAGTGCAACGGCAGCACCGGTTACGGTTGAACTTGTCGATGGCAGGACTGTTCAAATCAATGACGACGGCACATGGGATTTGGTGGTCCAAAGCCAATGGTCAGATGAATATATACAAGTTGATGTCAGGGGCTGGATTAAAGAGAAGAAACCGCTAAACGAAGATCACTCAGTATCCTTCAGTCGTCCCGACTCCGGGTCTTATTTTAGTGTGATGAATGAAAATCTCGATGCTGACATAAACGCTTACACCAATCTTCTCAAGAAGGCTTGGTCGGATAATATGGAGGACTTCAAAGTCGAAAAGACAGTTCCGTTCAAGCTGAAAAATCGCTCTCATATTCAAATGCACGTAAGCGGAAGAGTCGAGGGTGTACGATTTTTTTATGTCGCTACAATTTTCAGCAGGCAAGATGGCTTCTCTACGCTTATCGGATGGACCGGCAGCAAAGCCTCAATCAGTGATATCGAAAACCTTCGGTTCAAAACAACCCTGAGAAAATAACCAGTAGTTTTTACGCTGCTGGCAGCGAACTAGCCGTTGCAAGACTTATCATTCCGCGATTGGTATGGATGCGGCACCCCAAGCTAGGATTGCTTCGTTGGGCAACAATAAAAAAACGCTAAAAGCATCGAAAAAGCAATAGAGAGATTGGGGGGGGGAAAGCTGAACAAAAATCTCTGCCCAAACGCTGGACTGCCTCAGGAAATTGGCTATGCAGCCCCTTACGAGATTGATCAGACCAATAAACGATCAGCAGAACTCTCCAAATAGGATCTTGACTAGGTCTGTCATCCCATCCCACCTGACCGGTCGACCGCTGAGAGAGGTGGTACCCTGCTACAACTGCAGAAGACAAAGCCCAGTGGTTTGGCTGGGCTTTTTAATTTTCAATCTGGTGCTGATGAGAGGAATCGAACCTCCGACCTACTGATTACGAATCAGTTGCTCTACCAACTGAGCTACATCAGCGAAGCGCCGTATTCTATCAAAAACCTCAGCCCGACCAAGCGAGCCTACTCCGCATGATATTCGGTCACTCGCTGCACTTCGTTACGAGAGCCGATAAATACAGCCACGCGCTGATGCAGGGTATGTGGCTGGATATCGAGGATACGGGTCTTTCCATCGGTTGCCGCGCCGCCTGCCTGCTCAACAATGAAAGCCATGGGGTTGGCTTCATACATCAGTCGTAATTTGCCCGGCTTGTCAGGCTCGCGTGCATCGGCGGGATACATGAAGATGCCACCACGACTCAGGATCCGATGAACGTCGGCGACCATTGAGGCAATCCAGCGCATATTGAAATTTTTACCGCGGGGTCCTGCGGTGCCTGCTTCGAGTTCTTTGACATAGCGGGTCACGGGTGGGTACCAGTGACGGGCGTTGGAGGCATTGATCGAATACTCTGCGGTATCTGCGGGTATTTGCAAAGCTCGCTGTGTCATGACCCAGGAACCCATCTCGCGATCCAGCGTGAAACAGTTGACGCCATTACCCGTGGTGAGCACTAACACGGTTTGAGGACCGTACACCGCATAGCCTGCAGCTACCTGTCGCGCACCGGGCTGCAGAAAATCTTTTTCGATTGGTGTCGCCATACCCTCGGGCGCCTTCAGTACCGAGAAGATTGTTCCTATGGAAACGTTGACGTCGATATTTGAAGAGCCATCCAGCGGATCGAAGAGCAGCATGTATTCGCCCATGGGGTAGCGGTTAGGAATCGGATGGATGGTTTCCATTTCTTCCGAAGCCATCGCTGCGAGATGGCCACCCCATTCGTTGGCCTGTAATAAAATCTCATTGGAGATGATGTCGAGTTTTTTCTGGATCTCACCTTGCACGTTTTCTGTATCGGCAGCCCCCAGTACATCACCCAAGGCACCCTTGCCTACTGCATGGCTGATGGTCTTGCACGCACGCGCCACGACTTCGATCAGCAGTCGCAGCTCAGCCGGAATGGAGTTATTAAGGCGCTGCTCTTCAATCAGATATTGCGTGAGACTGATACGTTTCATGACGGTGCTCGTTGGCAGATAGAAGTTAGTTAGCGAGCGCTTTACCGATCACCTCGGTAACATCATTCGACAGTTTCTTCGCGGAAGATACTTTTTGCAGTGCGTCGTGCATGGATTTTTGCAAAGCCGGTGCATATTTACGCCAACGGTCCAGCGAGCGCGCAAGCCGTGCAGCGACCTGAGGATTGAGCGCATCGAGCGCAATCACCTGCTCTGCCCAGAAGGCATGACCACTTCCCTCTGCGGCGTGGAACCGAGCTGGATTGCTGTTACAAAACGCGAATAGCAGACTCCGCGCTCGATTGGGATTTTTCAGCGTGAAGGCAGGATGACGCATTAGCATTCGAACTGCGTTCACATCGGTCGCAGGCGACGAGCCCTGCAGGCTGAACCATTTGTCAACGACCAGCGCTTCATGCTTGAAGTCCTCATAGAACGACTGCAGCGCCTCGGCCACACCGGGCGCCTGATGATGGACCATCGCAGTCAGTGCCGAAATACGATCAGTCATGTTGGTGGCATGATCAAGCTGGTCTTGGATGATGTTATGGGACTCGGTGTCGCCGAGCTCAGCCAAATAGCCCAGCGCATTGTTGCGTAATGCGCGACGACCGGCACATACCGGGTCAGGACGATACGCGCCGGGCGTGTGATGCGAGCGGTAGATCTCGATCAGGTCAGCGCGCAAGGCCAGTGCGAGTTGGCGACGCAAAGCGCGCCGTGCGCGGTGAATCGCCTGCGGATTGATAACATCCACCTGTTCTGCAAGCATGCCCTCGGAGGGCAGCGTTAACACCAGATCACGGAAAGCTGGATCCAGCGATGCATCACGCAAGAGCTTACGCAAGGCATCCGCCAGCAATTTGTCTTGTGCGCTAACGGCGTAGTGCAGATCCTCGGCAATGTCAGTATCCGCCAACGATAATAGTCGACGAGTAGCGAGTCTTTGCCCTGCTTCCCAGCGATTGAAGGGATCGCTATCGTGCGCGAGCAGGAACGCCAGTTCATCATCACGGTAGCCATAGTCGAGCACTACCGGCGCAGAGAAATTGCGCAACAGCGATGGCACGGGCAAATGCTCGATGCCGGTGAACGTAAAGCGCTGAGTGCCTTCAGTCAGCTCAAGCACGAGCGTTGTTGCCGCTGCATGGATTTCGGTCTCCTCAGGGCCTGCGATGTTTTCCAACTGCAGGGGCAAATCACTGCCGTGCGCATCCAGCAGACCCACCGCGACTGGAATATGCATGGGTAGCTTCTTGTCTTGTCCGGGGGTCGGTGGACAGCTTTGTGTCATCGTCAGTGTGTAGGTTTGTGCAGCAGCGTCGTGGTGAGACGTAACCTGCACACGAGGTGTACCTGCCTGGCTGTACCAGCGCTCGAACTGGCTGAGATCGCGCCCGTTAGCGTCGCTCATGGCGGCGCGGAAATCGTCGCAGGTCACGGCCTGTCCGTCGTGGCGACTGAAATAAAGATCCATACCCTTGCGAAACCCCTCGCGCCCGAGCAAAGTCTGCATCATGCGCACGACTTCGGAACCCTTCTCGTAAATCGTCAGCGTATAAAAATTATTGATCTCGACATAAGAATCGGGCCGAACAGGATGCGCCATCGGACCGGCATCTTCAGGAAATTGTGCGGCGCGCAGCACGCGTACGTCTTCGATGCGCTTGACAGCGCGACCACTGGCACTGCCCATCATATCGGCAGAAAATTCCTGATCACGAAAGACCGTCAGTCCTTCCTTGAGCGATAACTGAAACCAGTCGCGGCAGGTGACGCGATTACCTGTCCAGTTATGAAAATACTCATGCGCGACGACGGATTCGATGTTGCCGTAATCTGCATCCGTAGCAATGCGCGGATTGGCGAGAACATATTTGGTGTTGAAAATATTCAAACCCTTGTTTTCCATCGCACCCATGTTGAAATCACTGACGGCCACGATCATGAAACGGTCAAGATCCAGCTCCAGCCCGAATCGCTCTTCATCCCAGCGTATGCTTTTGACGAGCGATTCCATGGCATGCGAGGTCTTGTCGAGATTGCCGTCTTCGACCCACACTTGCAGCAGCACTTCCCGGCCAGACTGCAGCGTCAGCGTCTGCTCTTCGCAGACCAGTTGCCCGGCCACCAGTGCAAACAAATAAGACGGTTTGCGGAACGGGTCCTCCCACAAGGCGTAATGACGACCATCACCGATATCGCCCTGTTCGATCAGATTGCCATTGGAAAGCAGTACCGGATATCTTGCTTTGTCCCCACGCAGCATGACACGGTATTTCGCCATCACATCAGGACGATCCGGGAAATAGGTAATTTTTCGAAAGCCTTCGGCTTCGCATTGCGTGAAAAAATTACCGTTCGAGACATACAAACCCATGAGCGACGTATTGCGATCGGGATGAATGAGTGTCTCGATTTCCAATGTGACTTCATCGGGCGCATTGTCGATGATGAGATTGCCGCCAGACAGACGGTAATCGCGCTTGCCAAGCGTCCGACCATTCATCCGCAAGGCGACCAGCGTCAGGTCTTCACCAAAAAGTACCAGTTCACGGGATTGAACTTCGGTATTGCGCCGCAACACAGTGCGCGCTGCAATACGGGTGGTTTGGGGATCGAGATCAAAACCGATGTCGATCGTATCGGCCCAAAAAGTGGGTGGCGAGTATTGCAGTCGGTGAATGGTCGCGGCAGTATCAGTACGCATGGGATAGGGAAAACGGGGAATCAGTCAGAAAGCCGCATTTTACCAAGGGAGACGCCGAATGATTAAGCGCTACACAAGGCGCAGGTAGCCCGGTGCGAGTTGGTAACCAGAAAAATCAGGTTGTCAATCAGCGCTTTTGGGTCGCGAAATTTGCCGGCGTATCGGGTCAATACGACTTCGAACATCAGGCATCGAAAGTGGGCACAGTCTGCATGCAGCAAACCAAAATCTGTGAGAACCTAGCGTTTATGCATTGTCGCTTGTGGAATTGAACTTGAGCAAAAATCATGAGAGTTGTCGCCTGCCTCATCATCACTCTTTGTCTGCTGCTTTCGGGCTGCGCCAGCAAGATACGCAGCGAGGTGACAGCGTTTCACCAATGGCCTGCCGCCATGGCAGAAATGACTTTCCGCTTTGTTCATAAAGAGGGTGAGCCTGCAGAGCTGGAGAGTCAGAGTTATGAAAATCTGATTCGTACCGAATTGCTCAAACAGGGATTGCGCGAAGCCACTCATGAACAAGAAGGGGCACTGACAGTCAGCTTCAACGCGATGGTCAGCGCGAAAGATGTCCGCGTGGTCGAGACCGTGCTGGTTGATTCCTGGTCTGGGATGCCTTGGTATGGCCCGGGCTACTACGCGCCCTACTGGGGAGGATGGCCGGGCTACTCACCCTTTTATGGACCTTTCGGCCCCGGTATGCCCGTCGCCCGCGCACAAGAGCGCCGTTACACCGTGTTTTACCGGGAACTGAAACTGAAGATCAATGACGCGAGCGCCGGGCGGCCTTTGTACGAAGTCACGGTACGCAGCGAGGGCAAGGAGGGCAATCTGGCGAGGATCATGCCATATCTGGTGCGCAGCGCCTTTGCTGAGTTTCCGGGCAAAAGCGGCGCCCCGCGCATCGTCGAAATGAAAGTCGATGACAAACCCTGACAAGCTGAGCACTCACTCAAGTGACATACGCTACCGATGCCCAGGTAATCAGTCCAAGTAACATCACCGCAGCTGCAAGCACCATCAGGAGTCTGCCGAAATGCGGCCCATGATCAGCACCCGACGGCTGCTCGTCGGGATGCTGCATCGGGTTATCCTGCTCGTTCTCGTCTCGCATTGAATTATCTCAGGGCAGCAAGATGGTTGAGCCGGTGGTCTTGCGTGCTTCGAGATCGCGATGCGCCTGCTGTACGTCGCTCAGCTGGTAACGCTGATTGATCTCAATTTTCACTTTGCCGCTGTCGACCATATGAAATAAGTCGGCAGCCATGGCTTCAAGATCGCTGCGTTGGGCCGCATACGCAAAAAGCGTTGGACGTGTCACGAACAGCGATCCGCGCGAAGCAAGCTCATTAAGCGAAAACGGCGGTACCGGTCCGGAGGCGGAGCCGTAACTCACCATCATTCCCAGCGGCGAGAGGCAATCCAGCGATCCAATGAAGGTGTCCTTTCCTATCGAGTCATAAACCACCGGCACACCCTTACCCCCGGTGATTTCCTTGACACGCTCGACAAAATTTTCCTTGTTGTAGTTGATGATGTGGGTACAGCCATGCGCCTTGGCAAGCTCGCCTTTTTCATCCGAGCCGACCGTGCCGATCATCGTCACACCCAGCGCGCGTGCCCACTGACAAGCAATCAGTCCCACACCACCGGCCGCAGCATGAAACAGTATGGTCTCGCCACCTTTGAGCGGGAAAGTCCGGCGAAACAGATACTGCACCGTCAAACCCTGCAGCATCATGGCAGCCGCCATCTCGAAGCTGACCGAATCGGGCAGTTTGACCAACGCTTCAGCAGGCATCACACGCGCTTCGGCGTAAGCACCCGGTGGACGCGTCGCATAGGCCACGCGATCGCCCTCTTTCACATGCATGACGTTGGCGCCGACAGCTTCGATCACCCCGGCGCCTTCCATGCCCAGTCCGGCGGGCAGGGATTGCGGATACAGGCCTGTGCGGAAATAAACGTCGATGTAATTGAGACCAATCGCGTGATGGCGGATCCGGACTTCGCCGGGCCCCGGCTCACCGACCTCGACATCCACATAGGACATCACCTCGGGACCGCCGTTGCTGAAACACTGTATTGCTTTTGTCATGACTGTACCTGCCTGAAAATTGAGGGAATGAAAAAAACGAATGATAACTTCAAACCTGGGTACTTAAGACGGCGCGGCGCTCCTGGCCGTCGCCCAGGCCCGAAGACGCCAGCGGTATGTTGATCAAGGTTTCATGTTCTCTTTCTGGACAAGAGATAAATCCCCGCCAATACCAGCGCCGTACCCGCCAACTGTATCCCGGCGATCGGTTCTTGCAAAAGCCATGCTGCCAGAAACAAAGTGGACACCGGCCCCGCCATGCCCGCCAGGGAAGCCACCGGCGCACCTACGCGGGCAATCGCCATCATGGTCAGGAACACCGGCAACACTGTGCAAAACACGGCATTAATCACGCAGAGGCCATAGACCTCTGCCGGCTGCAGCAACAACGCCAGTGGCCGCAGCAAAAAAAACTGCGCCACGGACGCCAGCGCCGAGACGCACATCACATAAGACACCAGCCGCAAGGTACCCACCCGCTGGACAAGCTCACCCGAGAACAGCAGGTACATCGCATAGCTGAGCGCACTACCGAGCACAAAAGCCCCGCCCACCAGCACATTGGCGCCACCCAGACGGACATCATGGATAAAGACCAGTATCGTGCCGCCATAGCAGATGGCCAGTGCCAGCCATTCGAAGGAGCTGACTCGTTTTTTCAGTAAAAACACTGACATCAGCAGGACAAACGATGGGGTCAGGAACAGGATCAGCCGCTCCAGGCCCGCCGAAATATAGGCCAGTCCAATAAAGTCCAGATAGCTCGACAGGTAGTAACCCAACAAGCCCAGCTGAACCATGCGCCAGCGATCCGCCATCGCCAGCGGCGGCTGACGCCTCATCTGTACCAACGCAATCATGCCAAACGCAGGGAGCGAGAAGAGCATCCGGAAAGCCAGCACCGTCATCGCATCCACCTCATGCCGGTAAAGCAGCTTCACCACAATAGCTTTGCCCGAGAACAGTACTGCCCCCACCAGCGCCATGGCCAATCCAACAAGAAACCAGCGGCGCTGCACCTGCTGTTGGTCGGTCACTGGGGCGCTCGGGGGCATGAAATCGGCTGGATAGTAAAGGCACGTGACGGTCTGCAGGGATTCTACTGGCAGCACCATCACACGGCCTTTGGCATTGGCGAAGCCGCCATTTGCAGCGAGTTTTCGCACAGGTCGGTATGGTAAAATCCGGGCCCTGTTCATTCGCCTGCACAGGTGAAAAAACTGTCTACGCAAGCGCCTCCCGACGTGCCGCACGAATTGCAAGACAAGTAACGAAACCCGGAAAGAAATCACATGGCAGGACATAGCAAATGGGCCAATATCAAGCACAAAAAGGCCGCGACTGATGCGAAGCGCGGCAAGATCTGGACCCGGCTGATCAAGGAAATTACGGTGGCTGCCCGTATGGGTGGTGCTGATATCGCCAGCAATCCTCGTTTGCGCCTCGCCGTCGACAAGGCGGCGGATGCCAATATGCCCAAGGACAACGTGAACCGAGCCATTCAGCGCGGTACCGGCGGTCTGGAGGGCGTGAACTATGAAGAGATTCGCTACGAAGGCTACGGCCTGAACGGCGCCGCCATCATCGTGGACTGCATGACAGACAACCGCGTGCGAACGGTGGCTGAAGTAAGGCATGCGTTTTCAAAGTACGGCGGCAACATGGGTACCGAAGGTTCCGTGGCTTTTCTGTTCAAGCATTGCGGTCAACTCCTGTTTGCGCCTGGCACGAACGAAGATGCACTTATGGAAGCCGCCCTTGAAGCAGGCGCCGATGATGTGATTGCCGATGATGAAGGCGGCTTTGAGGTTCTCTGTGATCCACAGATTTTTTCAAATCTGCGTGAAACTTTGGAAAAAGCCGGCTTCAAACCAGAAGTGGCCGAAGTCACGATGAAGCCATCAACGAACACCGAATTCACCGGCGATGATGCGGTGAAGATGCAGAAGCTGCTGGATGCGCTGGAAAACCTCGATGATGTGCAAGAGGTTTACACCAATGCAGTAATAGAAGATTGAGAAAGACTTCCGAACGAAGCGCGGTATTTTTTGATGCTGCCGCGCACCTGATGCGGCAACGCTGATACGACAACCTGACCTGAAGCTTTCATGAAAATTCTTGTTGTAGGCTCTGGTGGCCGCGAGCATGCGCTGGCCTGGAAGCTGGCGCAATCCAAACGCATACAAATCGTGCTGGTGGCGCCCGGTAACGGTGGCACGGCGCTGGATGTGCGCATGAAAAATGTGGCCATCACCGACCCCGTTTTGCTTGCCGATTTTGCGCAGCAGGAGCAAGTCACGCTGACCATCGTTGGCCCGGAGGCACCGCTGGCTGCAGGTATCGTGGACATTTTCCGCGAGCGCGGTATGTCTATTTTTGGTCCAACTCGCAAGGCGGCGCAACTCGAGAGCTCCAAGGACTTCGCCAAGGCCTTCATGGAACGCCATGGCATACCGACGGCGCGCTATCAGACTTTTTCGGACGCAGCGGCAGCGCATCGCTACCTTGATGAGCAAGGCGCCCCTATCGTGATCAAGGCCGACGGCCTTGCCGCTGGCAAGGGCGTGGTCGTCGCAATGACACTGGAAGAAGCCCATGGCGCCATCGACATGATGTTGTCGGACAATCGCTTTGGTGATGCCGGCGCGCGCGTGGTGATCGAAGAATTTCTCGAGGGTGAAGAAGCCAGCTTCATCGTGATGGTTGATGGTAAAAACATCTTACCGCTGGCCACCAGTCAGGACCACAAGCGTTTGCTGGACCAGGATCAGGGCCCGAACACGGGCGGCATGGGTGCCTACTCGCCTGCGCCCATCGTCACACCGCAACTGCATGCGCGCGTGATGCGCGAGATCATCCAACCGACCGTGCAAGGTATGGCGAAAGATGGGATTCCCTACACGGGCTTTCTGTATGCCGGGCTGATGATTGATGCCGACGGCAATCCCAGAACACTGGAATTCAATTGCCGCATGGGTGATCCCGAGACGCAGCCCATCATGGCGCGCTTGAAAACCGATCTGGTCTCGGTGATGGAGCATGCCGTTGCGGGTACGCTCAATGACATTGAGCTCGACTGGGACAGGCGCACAGCACTCGGCGTGGTCATGGCCGCGAGTGGGTACCCGGATGCGCCACGCAAAAACGATGTGATCACCGGTATTCCCGAAGAAACCGAAGACAGCATGAGCTTCCATGCGGGCACGGCACTGGACAACAAAACGCTCACAACACAGGGAGGACGTGTGTTGTGTGTAGTGGGTTTGGGCGACAGCGTTCGCATGGCCCAGAAACATGCCTATGAAGCTGTGGACAAAATTCACTTTGACGGCATGCAGTTTCGCCACGATATAGGCTGGCGCGCGCTCAAACGACCTGCCTGAATACCATGAGCACCCAAAAGGAAAATTCATGAACACGCCCGATACGAATGCCGTCAGGACCTGGCTTTTGTCGCTGCAAGAGCGCATCGTGTCTGCTGCTGAAGCTGTCGATGGGCGGCAGTTTCTGCGCGACAGCTGGGAACGGCCCGAGGGTGGTGGCGGCATTTCGCGTCTCATTGAAGAAGGCAATGTGCTCGAGCGCGGTGGCGTGGGTTTTTCGCATGTCAAAGGCAGCAGCCTGCCGCCGTCGGCCGCGGCCAACCGTCCTGAAGTGGCTGGCCATCCTTGGGAAGCGATGGGGGTGTCGCTGGTTTTTCACCCGCGTAATCCGTATGCACCGACCGTACACATGAATGTGCGCTTCTTCACCACGACAGGCGAAGGCAATCAGCGTGTCTGGTGGTTCGGCGGCGGCATGGATTTGACTCCTTACTATGGCTTCGAGGAAGATGCGCAGCATTTTCATCAAACCTGTCGCAATGCACTGGCGCCATTCGGTTCAGAGCTACATCCGCGCTTCAAGCAATGGTGCGATGAGTATTTTTATCTGAAGCATCGCAAGGAAGCGCGTGGTGTTGGCGGTGTGTTCTTTGATGATTTCAATTCGGCAGGCTTTGAGAAAAGTTTTGCCATGACACAAAGTGTTGGTGACCATTTTATTGATGCTTACCTGCCTATTCTGAAACGCCGCAAAGACACTGCGTATGGTGAGCGAGAGCGTGATTTCCAGGCCTATCGTCGTGGTCGTTATGTGGAATTCAACCTCGTCTTCGACCGCGGCACCTTGTTTGGTCTGCAGTCGGGTGGCCGTACCGAATCCATCCTGATGTCGCTGCCACCGATCGTCAAATGGCGCTATGACTGGCAACCTGAAGCGGGCTCGCCTGAAGCGAAACTCTACACGGATTTCCTGCCGCATCGTGACTGGCTGGCTGCATGAGTGTGCGCAGCGTGCTGCTGCTGGGTGGTAGCTTCGATCCGGTGCATGCGGGTCATATTGGACTGGCACGCTACTTCTGCGCACTACTGCATCCTGATGAACTGCGACTCATACCCAGTGGGTGTCCGTGGCAAAAGCCGGACATGGTCACACCAGCTGTACATCGGGTTGCGATGCTGCATGCCGCCTTCGATGGCTGGCCTACGCCGATTTGTATCGATGAACAGGAAATCCACCGCGAGGGTCCAAGCTACATGATCGACACCTTGCGTGCGTTACGTAATGAACTTGGGCGGGATGTGTCGCTCGCCCTCATTGTGGGTGCAGACCAGCTGATCAATTTGCACACCTGGCGCGACTGGGCCGCTCTGTTCAGTGAAGCCCATCTGTGCATTGCCACACGTCCGGGTTTCACGGTGGAAGACTCAGCACTGGACAACGCGGTGGCATCGCAAATCACCCGCCGGCTGGCCAGCGCAGATCAATTGCGGCGGACGCCCTCGGGTCTGGTCTTCATCGCAACGCAGCTGGCGCTGGCTGTATCGTCGACCCAGATACGCGAGGCTATTGCAGATTCGGGTGACACCGCCGACCTGCTTCCGCGGGCAGTGCTAGACTATATTCAACAACATCACCTATACCAGACTCATTAATGGATATTAAAAAATTGCAGGGCATCGTTGTCAACGCACTTGAGGACGTGAAGGCGCAGGACATCCGCATCTTCGATACCAGCCATCTGACCAGCATGTTTGACCGCATCGCGATCGCTTCCGGTACCTCGAACCGTCAAACCAAAGCGCTGGCTTCCTCCGTGCGCGACTCGGTCAAGGCTGCTGGCGGCAACATCATCAGCATGGAAGGTGAAGGCACGGGCGAGTGGGTGCTGGTCGATCTGGGCGACATGATCGTCCACATCATGCAGCCCGCTATTCGCGCTTACTATCGTCTTGAAGAATTGTGGGGCGAGAAGGAAATCAAGCTCGGCGCTGCAACGCGCTCGGCCACCGGTGCGAAAACAACACTGGTCAAAGCGTCGTCGCATATCACCAAGACCGCTGTAAAAAAAACGGCCCGCACCAGAACCACCGATACCAAGGCCAGCGACACGAAAGCCCCGGCGGAAAAAGCGGTGGCTGAAAAAACAGCGGTAAGGAAAACTGCCGGGACCAAAATCCCAACCAAAACCCCAGCCAAAAAAGCAGTCACCAAAAAAGTCGTGGCCAAGAAGCCGTTGATTAAAAAAGTCGTCGCAAAGAAGACTACCCCTAAAAAATCAGCTGCCAAAAAAGCTCCTGCCAGAAAAACAGGTTCGACCGCTGGAAAAACTTCAGCCAGTCGATCCGGCACCACCCGGCGCACGACGACCAAGTCCGGCGGCTAAATCCAGCCCATGCAACTCATCGTTGCAGCCGTCGGCCACAAAATGCCCGCATGGATTGAGGCCGGCTTTCAGGAATATGCGAAACGCATGCCGCCGGAATGCCGGCTGGTGCTCAAAGAAATCAAGCCCATCGAACGCTCATCCAGTCGCAGTGCGGAAACGGTGATGGCGCAGGAGCGGCAACGCATCGAGGCCGTGCTGCCCAAAGGGGGTCATGTAATCGCCCTGGACGAGCACGGCAAGGATCTGACCACGCTGCAGTTATCGCAACACCTGACACTGTGGCAGCAGCAAGGCGGGGATGTTACATTCGTCATCGGTGGTGCGGATGGTCTGGATGCGGATTTCAAGAAGAATGCCGACATGCTGGTGCGCGTGTCCAGCCTGACCCTGCCGCATGGGATGGTCCGGGTGCTGCTCGCAGAACAGCTCTACCGCGCCTGGACGATTACGCGCAATCATCCTTATCACCGAATATCACTGTGACAGTCGCTGATGTCAGCCTGTCCGAATGACGAAAAACATGAGATTGGCAGACCAAACCATTTACTTGGCTTCCAAAAGCCCGCGCCGGCGTGAATTACTGCAGCAGGTCGGCATTGCCTTCGACGTGCTCGAATTAAAAGAAGAACCGGGTAGCCACGGTGCGGTCTCGGAGATACCACACGAAGACGAAGTACCTGAGATTTACGTTGCGAGAGTCGCACGCGAAAAAGCCGACAGTGGTTGGGCCGCTGTCTTGTGGCATCAATTGCCGAAGCGTCCGATATTGGCGGCTGACACCACGGTCACCATTGATGGAAAAATACTGGGTAAACCCGCCGATCATGCAGAGGCCATGGCTATGCTTCGTTTGCTTTCGGGACGCACCCATGAGGTCTTGACTGCGGTGGCTGTACGATTTGAAGATCAGATCAATGAAGTACTGCACCGCTCGGAAGTGAGATTTGCGAAACTCAGCGACGACACCCTGCAAGCCTATTGCAACTCATCGGAGCCCTATGACAAAGCTGGCAGCTACGGCATACAAGGCCATGCGGCACAATTCATCGAACATATCAGCGGCAGCCATTCAGGCATCATGGGTCTGCCTTTGTTTGAAACTACACGATTGTTACAGCAAGCAGGTATCAAAATACTATGACAGAAGATCTGCTGGTCAATATAACGCCCCAAGAGACGCGTGTCGCGCTGATGCAGCACGGCGCGGTGCAGGAATTACACATCGAACGCACTGCCTCTCGCGGCCGCACAGGGAATATTTATCTGGGTAAGGTCGCGCGGGTACTGCCGGGCATGCAATCTGCCTTCATCGATATTGGTCTTGAACGTGCTGCCTTCCTTCATGTCGCCGATATATGGGAAGCCCGTGTGCAAAGCGGTGCCGCCAGTCCGGGGAGCGCGCCGACACCGATCGAGAAATTGCTGTTCGACGGTCAATCTCTTCTGGTACAAGTGATCAAGGATCCCATCAGCACCAAAGGTGCCCGGCTTTCCACGCAGATATCGATTGCAGGACGCATGCTGGTGTATTTACCACAGGATCCGCATATCGGCGTCTCGCAACGCATCGGTGATGAGGTAGAGCGCGAAGCCTTGCGCGAGAAAGTACAAGCCCTTTTACCCGCCGAAGAGAAAGGCGGCTTCATCATTCGGACCATGGCCGAGGGTGCCAGTGATGCCGACCTGACCAGTGATATCGCCTACCTTCGAAAAACCTGGGAACATCTGATTGAGCAATCCCGAAAGGTTCCTCCTCCTTCACTGCTGTATCAGGATCTCAGCTTGTCGCAGCGTGTGCTCAGAGATTTCGTGGGGGAAGAGACTACAACGATACAAATTGATTCACGCGAAAATTTCCTCAAGCTCAGTGAATTTGCAGAGAGCTATACGCCCTCCGTGATGACCAAGCTCATGCATTACACGGGGGAGCGCCCGCTGTTTGATCTGCACGGCATTGAGGCAGAAATAGAAAAAGCGCTCGGCAAACGCGTTGATCTGAAATCGGGGGGCTACCTGATTATCGAGCAGACCGAGGCAATGACGACGATTGACGTCAATACCGGCAGCTACGTCACTGGCCGAAATTTTGATGATACGATTTTCAAAACCAACCTGGAGGCCGCACACGCAATCGCACGACAACTGCGTCTTCGTAATCTCGGCGGCATTATTATTCTCGATTTTATTGACATGGAAAATATCGAGCATCGCACTGCGGTACTTGCCGAGTTACACAAAGCACTGGCGCGCGACCGAACCAAAGTTACGGTTTCGGAGTTTTCGGCATTGGGCCTGGTCGAGATGACTCGCAAGCGCACGCGCGAGTCACTTGCGCATATTCTTTGTGAAACCTGTCCGGCGTGCCAGGGCAAGGGACAAGTCAAAACTCCGCGCACCATCGCCTATGAAATCCTGCGCGAGCTTCTGCGCGAGGCCAAACAATTCAATCCGCGCGAATTCAGAATTCTAGCCTCGCAGCTGGTGATTGATCTCTTCCTTGAAGAAGAGTCTCAGCATTTGACCATGCTGGGAGATTTCATTGGCAAGCCGATTTCACTTCAGGTTGAGAATGGCTTTCATCAGGAACAGTACGATATTATTTTGATGTGATGATATGTTTCTTATCCTTTCGTTTACCCAATGAATTATCTGTCGGGATCATTGGATCAAATATCAGCATGCACTAAAAATGAATCCAGAAGTCATCATTACCAATATGAAGAGACGCTATTCAGGCGTTTCCGGAACCATCAACGCCCTGCTGCCGGTTCAGGCAAAAATCTTGAGTATCGGGTTCGTAGGCAATGACCTGCCTGGCGCACAGCTAGCGCAGTCCAATCATCCTGAGCGCTTTTTTTATCTCAGCGTCTGGCAAGCGATCTGGATCAGTCGCAAGCGTCTGCCAAATGGGCGGCCACGTATCTGGCATGTACGTCGTGATCCGGAAATGATGCTGACGATTTTTCTGCGTGATGTTTTATGCTTTCCTATCAAGATAATTTTTACATCGGCAGCCAAGCACCGCCATTCCTGGTTTCCGCGCTGGCTGATCAGCAAGATGGATGGTGTGATCTCGACGACACCGGAAGCGGCGAGTTTTGTACCAAATACGACACGAGTCGTACCCCATGGGATCAGCCTCGAACGCTTCTCGCCGCCAGCAGATAAATTAACGATCTGGCGCCGTACGGGCTTACCGGGCAAATATGGTGTCGGTACATTTGGCAGAATAAGACCTGACAAGGGGATGGATATTTTTGTCGAGGCCATGATCCGACTGCTGCCAGAATTCCCCGATTACACGGCGGTGATTGCCGGTTTGTGTACGCTGCAATACACTAGCTTTCAGAAGCAACTGGAGCAGAAAATCGCTGCAGCAGGACTCACAGAGCGCATTATTTTTCTCGGGGTGGTTGATGCTGATACCGTCGCAGACTGGTATCAAAATGTGCTGATCACTGTCGCCTGCCCCCGCTATGAGCCTTTTGGACTGACGCCGCTGGAAGGTATGGCATGCGGCTGCGCTGTGGTTGCCAGTGATACCGGTGCGTTCAGAACTATTGTTGAAGAAGGCAAGACAGGGTATGTGATACCGACCGACGATGTCGACGCGCTTGCCGGTACACTAACACTGCTGATGAATGACCCCCTGAAAACCATGGGCCTGGGTCAACGGGGACGCGCGCGCGTAGAAGCCATTTTCTCGGTTGAAGAAGAATCTAAAGGAATTTCTGCGGTCTACCAGCATGCTTACTCGGAACCGACGCGATTGGAATCAGTTGGCCCTACGTAGTTTCATGTTTTTGAGCCGTCCTTATACGACGGGTAGTACGGGCCGCCAAGGCGAAAAGCAGCAACAATACCCACAGTTGTTTAAATCGATCTTATTGATAGTGGATACCGTGGCCCGAGCGATCAACAGGATGGCTATCAGCCGCACCGTATCCTGTTTCACTAAGCTAGGAGGAGCGCGAGATCGGCACACACCTGCATGATCGCCAGTTCTTCGTTTTTCCGTGAGTAGCAATCGCTGCGGTACGTTCAAATTGCAGGATCATCGCATTGACGTGTCACTCGGTTGCCAGAGGCCAGGAGATTATTTGCGCAAGGTTGATCGGATAAATACGGCAGCAATTGAGACGCGTCTCTTTATCAGCGCCTGTGCCCGGAGTGCGGCTATTTACTTGGACATCTCGCCTGACTCAATATCAACAGAAGATGCTGATGCAGATAGTTTAACGTGCGAGTTTGATGAGACTTCTTGACTGTCACGATAGGCGATGGCAACAAGGAGCATCAATGGCACACCAAAGCGCCAGTCTCGAAGCATTGCATTGAACATACTGGATACCATCAATGCGACCATCACCACAAGAAATGCCGTACCTTTAGTCGAGGATGCTCGTAAAGATTCACGTATTAAAGCTCCCAAAATCCAAAGCAATAGCATCAATCCAATCGCACCCAACTCTGATCCATATAGCAAGTAGTCATTGTGTGGAGTACTCATGAAAGCCGTCTCGAGACCTTGGGCACGTACCGGATACTCTTGGCGCCACCCACCAATCCCGAATCCGATCACTGGTCTTTCAGCAATCATCGCGCCGGTTATCCGTAAAAACTGTAAACGATTGCTCTCACCAGCGCCCAAACTGCCTTCTTGGAGTGCTGTGATAGCCGAACCAACTTCCTGAAGACGCCGGTGGCCCGCACCGTTCGATGCGACAATACCCACCATAACAACGGATACTAACGCAACCGTCGCGAGCGACCGTCGGTTGAATTTCAATCGCCGGAGAAGCACCAAGGCAGACAACAGATAAACCATCAAGGTACCCGTACGGGTGACGGCGAACTGGACAACTACCCATTCAGTGAATGCGTACGCGACAAGATAAAGCAACATACTACGCCGATCAACCGCATCGAACGCCTCGTTGAGCATCCAGGCTCCTGCAATCGCCATGAATATGCCAATCGAAATAGATTTATTGCCAGCATACTGATGGTAATAAGAAAATATTGTCCAATCCGGCAGTAGACCAGCTTTGTCAACACAAAAGATGAAGCCCGCATATAGCGCGCCCAGAAAGAGGGCTGACTTGGCACGTCGATAAACTGCATTCTCGCAACCAACCGAAAAAAGCAACAGAAATGCGAAGACAAAGTAATGAATCATTCCGTGCCATCGGTAATCATTACCTGGGGACAAAAAGATGGCCGACAACAAAACCGCTGTAAAAAGTATCAAGCTAGCGGTGTAAGTCGGATGGCATCGGATTGCGCTCCACTTCGCACCCAAGCTACCAGCCGCAAGCCAAGCTGTGAAATAGAGCACAATAACGGTGTAGGTGATGCCGATCGGGAAAAACAAGGTGATTGGCAAAATAGCAAAAAATATTCCGGGAAGTTGCTCTCTCGAAGGCATACTGAATTTCCTGATCGATCTCAGTCCCAAAGTCTACCCCATCAGCCTCCAAAGTCTGAAACATGACCACCATTCAATTTCAAAAAAATCCACTGAGTGAGCTGACGGTCATTATCGTCACCTATAACAGCGCACATTGCGTGGAGGCTCTGGCATCAGCATTAAGGGGGTTGGCCAATGTAATTTGTGTCGATAACGCATCCACCGATAACACCACTGAAAAAATTACGAAATTTCTGCCAAACGCACGATTATTATTGAATGAAAAAAATGAAGGGTTTGGTGCAGCTAATAATCGTGCACTCCAACAAACCTCTACTACATTTGCCCTGTTACTCAATCCTGACACACTGCCTGAGCCTGATTTTTTTGAACAGATAATGCAGGCTGCCGAGCAGTTTCCGGATGCAGCCATGGTCGCACCGCAACTTTTGGACAGGCACAATGTAGAGGAAATCAATTACCGGTGGCCCAGCTCGGAATGGATCTCAAAAGGTTGCGGTGCCGATGGGCCCTGCTGCGTGGGGTTTTTATGTGGCGCTGCCATACTGCTGAACATAGAAAATATGTCGAAAATCGGATTTTTTGATGAGGATTTCTTTTTGTATTACGAAGATGAAGATCTCTCACAACGCGCATTTGATGCAAAGCTTTCCATGGTAGTCGTCCCTCAGGTCAAGCTAAAGCATCTATCGCGCGGCTCGGTCAAAGGGCACGCACCTCTCAGATCTGAGTTTTTACGCGGTTACCATCATGCGCAATCAAAGCTTTTATTTGAAAAAAAACACGGCAAAAAAGCTAGATGGTTACGATGGAAGACACTCTGTCTCGCCTTATTAACACTGCCGCTGAGGCTACTAATTCCACAACCAAAGTATATTGCGAGACTACTTGGCAGGACAGTTGGCTTGATACGAGCTTGAGACTACATCGACTCCCAAGATCTCGATAAAAATCAGCCTAAAATTTTGTTTCGTGAACGGCTTGGAAAAGCGCTGATTAAACAAACCCAGAAAATTTTTTGGCAAGGCCAATCACACCAAACCTCTGTTTTTACGGGTCATTGCGTTGCACAACTACGTTGGCTCGCGAGACAACGTGGATTATTCAATGTCTCCTCAGGCTGAAGTATAAAACCTTGGATTAGTGTTAGCTAAAGAGCCTGAACTATCGCTTCAGAAATTCACGAGCAAAGGTAATCAGCTATTAAAAAAATCAAATAGTACGTTCAATTTACTTCTTGGCTTCGAACTCCCAGATCAAGTGTGATTGCTCACCCGTCAATCTCTCTCCCATATCTCTCAGGAGTTCAGCGAGATTTGACGTTTTGGGCTTATACAAATCACGAGGATGCACCCAAGCCTGGCGAAGTAAATTGAAATTCCCGTGAAAGCCGTACATCCTCGCAAGAAAATCCGGACTCGTAAAATAACGATGTGTTTTTTTTGTAATTATGTTCACATGTGTTGGGTCCCGAAAAGCTTTTTCGCTGGGGAATGCCGGCGTAACCGAATATAAAATTCCATTTGGTTTTAAAACACGCCATATCTCATTCATTAGCTCAACAAATGGAAACCTTGATGATTTTGTGTTGAAATCAAGGGCGACGCGCGGTATGTGCTCAAAAAAATCATAAGCCGATACAGAATTAAAATAACTATCAGGAAATGGAATAGGCTCAACAGCAAGATTAGCGGTCACAATGGTTGCGTTGGTCTTTTCTTCCTCACTTGCTCTGATATCAATTCCATATAAGCCGTCACATCCAAAGGGATTTTTGGGCGACAGGCCACAACCTAAATCAAGATGAGTGCGCATATTATTTAAAATTTCGAATTAATTTGGCATGAATACAGAGCGAACATGGGGAGCGCGGCTACATACAAATCTCAACTAAAATAAAACGAGCCGTTTTGAACATTCATCATTTTTTTCAGGTAAACATTGGGAACTATAAATTACTGTTACTGAGTCTAGATTCTTGCTTATCATTCACCTCAATCACTGAACTCGATTTCCGCAATATTCTTCAAGCTTTTCCAGCTCAACGCTCCCGATATCGCCAGTGTTATCCAACAAGGAAGGGGCAGGAAACCGGAAAACTGTGTCATCAGCGGTCCTCGTCAGGGCTCCCTTGAAAACTGCAGGTGATACAGATGGGCATACACACCGTTAGCCGCAAGTAATTGCGTGTGGCTGCCAATTTCGGCGATTCGACCGTCTTGCAAAACGACGATGCGATCCGCGTGCTCGACCGTGGACAGGCGATGGGCAATCACCAGTGTTGTACGTCCCTGCATAAGGGTATCCAATGCCAGCTGCACCGCACGTTCAGATTCGGTATCCAGCGCCGACGTGGCTTCATCGAGAATCAATATCGGGGCATTTTTGTAAATCGCCCGAGCAATCGCCAGTCGTTGCCGCTGACCGCCTGATAAGCGCATGCCATTGTCACCTATCTGGGTATCAATACCTTCGGGTAATGCTCCAATGACCTCGCTCAGATGGGCAGCCCGCGCCGCAGCCTCGATACGCGCCTGATCAGGCTGAGCATCACCATAGGCGATATTGGCTGCAAGCGTGTCGTCAAATAAAACCACATTCTGGCTAACCATCGCCATCTGAGCACGAAGACTTGACAGCGCAATGTCGGAAATAGGCAGGCCGTCCAACAGGATACGACCTTCGGAGACGGGGTAAAATTCCGGGACGAGATTGACCAGCGTACTCTTGCCCCCGCCAGACATACCGACTAACGCAATCGTCTCACCCGGCTCAATACGTAGCGAAATATTCGACAGTGCTGCCTGCTTCTCTTCGGGATATGTAAAACTGACGTGATCGAACTCCAGTCGTCCCGCTGAACGCTGTTCGAGTCGCTTGCCATTCGCCCGTTCGGGTGCCGTGTCGATGAGTCCAAACACGGTTTCACCCGCGGCCAGCCCGCGTTGGAGCGGGCCGTTGATGGCAGCAAGGTGTTTCAATGGCGTCAGCGTCATCAGCATCGCCGTAATGAATGAAGCAAAACCACCGACCGTCATGCCGCCATCACCTGCTTGAGCGAGCGCAATCACAATAATGACCGAAATAGAAAACGAATTCAAAAACTGGGTGATCGGCTCAGTCGTGGCCATGGTGCTCGCCATGCGAATCATGAAGCCACGCAGACGTTCAGAGCGATGTTCGAAACGTTTCGATTCAAAGGTCTGACCACCAAACAGCTTGATCACATGGCGCGCGCGTGTGGTCTCTTCAATGGTTTGCATCAGCTCAGCATTGATTTCCTGATTTTGCGAAATCAGCCGCTTGAGACGACGCGCTGTCAGCCTGATCACCAGCGCGATCAAAGGCACCAGCACAATCGTCACCAGCGTGAGCTTCCAATTCAACCAGAATAAATAGCCCAGCAAGCCGACCACGGTGAGGCTATCGCGCACCAGCACAACCAGAAGACTACGCAACATATCAAGGATTTGCTGAACCTCGACCATCATGGTGTTGATGACGTAGCCAGTCGAATGCTCGCGATAAAAGCCCAAAGGCACATCTAGCAGACGATTGAACATCTGCTGCCGCAATTGCGACATCAGGCGTCCTGATATCCACGCCATCATGTAACTGGTGGTGAAAGTGGAAATCCCACGTATGACGAAGATACCGATGACAAAAAGCGGCACTAGCCACAGCGAGAACGTGTGCGCCCGAGAAAAACCCCTGTCCAGCAAAAGCTTCATCATCGCAGCCACTGCTGGCTCAGTGGCTGCAGTGACAATCATGCCGCCAAGCGCAAGCAGGAGTCTGCCCTTGTAGGGTTTAAGCAGACCAACGATGCGTTTGAACGTGTGTGTCAGACCCATCAGTATTCAAACCACACGTTGTCGGGACTGAGCCACTCGGACAAGCGCGCCCTGAGATTATCGTCAGCGCGAACCCGCCATTCATCCGACAGGCGAAGTTCGCCAAGTGCACCATTCTTCATGTACTGCACGACGATGGGGCACGAGGCTTCGATTTGCTGGAAAGGCTGAATCAACTCGCGCAAACGCGCAGCATCGGCCTGACCATTCATTGACAGGCGCAATGCTTTCACAAAACTCGCACGCGTAGCGGCAATATCCATCACTTTGTCGGCAGTAATGCGCAAACCGCCGGAGAAACGGTCTTCTGCCACTTTGCCCTGAACAGCCAGGAATTCATCTTCTCTGAACAGCGTACGATTCGCTTCGTAAGTCTCGCTGTAGACGGTAACTTCCACTTGCGCGCTGCCATCATCGAGTGTAACGATCATCATCCGACCACGCTGCGTCATTTGAGAGCGCATTGCAGAAATAATGCCCGCCATCAGACGTGGCTCACGCGATGGCGTCAGATCGGAAAGTCGCGTACGGATGAATTTACTGACTTCATCTGCATACGCATGGAACAAATGGCCCGACAGATAAAAACCTAATGCGGCTTTCTCTTCGGTGAGTTTTTGCTTGTCATTCCAGGAAGGTGCTTTGACGTAATCGGGCGCATCATCAAAACCACTGTCAGCGCTTTCAAACAAACTGACTTGATTCGCTGCAGCCTCAGCCTGCTCTGCGCAATCCATGGCCAAACCGACCGAGGCCAGCAAGATACCGCGATTGACACCCAGCGAATCAAAGGCACCGGCACGAATCAGAGACTCAATCGTTCGGCGATTGATCTGCCGCTTGTCGACACGCTTGACGAAATCGAACAAATCGGTGAACGGCTGGCCCTGGCGCGCAGCGATGATGGCCTCGATCGCATTTTGTCCTGTGCCTTTGATGGCGCCGAGACCATAACGAATCTTGGTTGATTTTTTCCCCAGCTCCGCCTCAGGCACGGGTGTGAACCGGTAAACCGACAAATTAATATCAGGTGGTAGCAGCGTCAGTCCGCAGTTCACGATGGCATCTTCGACCAGTACCTTGATCTTGTCGGTATCATCCATCGCCAACGACAAGTTGGCTGCCATGAAAGCAGCAGGATGATGCGTTTTCAGATAAGCCGTGTGATACGACAGCAAAGCATAAGCCGCAGCATGTGACTTGTTGAAGCCATAGCCGGCGAACTTTTCCATCAGATCGAAAATCTCATCGGCCTTTTGCTCGCTCAGGCCATTTTTTGCAGCACCGTCTCGGAAAATCTGTCGGTGCTGCGCCATCTCTTCGGGCTTTTTCTTGCCCATCGCACGACGCAATAAGTCAGCACCACCCAAGGAGTAGCCGCCAACTACCTGCGCCATCTGCATCACCTGCTCCTGATAGACCATGATCCCGTAGGTCTCTGAGAGAATGTCTTCAGTGCGTGGATCGGGATAATCAAATCGCTCACCATGCTTGCGACGACAAAAGTCAGGTATCAGATCCATAGGGCCAGGACGATACAAGGCCACCAGCGCAATGATATCTTCGAAACGATCAGGACGGGCGTCTTTCAACATTCCCTGCATGCCGCGACTTTCAAGCTGGAACACGGCGACGGTCTTGGCCTGCGTGAGCAGCTGGTAAGTAGAACGATCATTGAGTGGCACGCGCTCGAGGCTGAAATCAGCCATCGCCGGATCAAGCTTGCGTATGTAATTCACCGCACGATCGAGAATCGTCAGCGTCGTCAGACCCAAAAAGTCAAACTTCACCAAGCCCATTGCCTCGACATCATCTTTGTCGAATTGTGACACCACGCCACCATCAGCACCCTGGGTGTAGAGCGGACAAAAATCTGTCAGCTTGCCCGGCGCGATCAGCACGCCACCTGCGTGCATGCCGACATTCCGTGCGATACCTTCGACTTGCTGCGCCAGCTCGAGCAACTGACGCACTTCTTCTTCGTTATCGCGGCGTTCTTTGAGCAGAGGTTCTTCTTCCAGCGCGTCAGCAATTGTCACCAGCTTGCCGGGCTTGAAGGGAATTAGCTTGGAAATCGCATCACAAAAGTTATAGCCAAAATCAAGCACGCGTCCCACATCGCGGACGGCACCTTTGGCAGCCATGGTGCCAAAAGTCGCGATCTGCGACACAGCTTCTTTGCCATACCGTTCTTTTACATACTGAATCACACGGTCACGACCTTCCTGACAGAAATCGATATCGAAGTCAGGCATGGAGACACGATCCGGATTGAGGAAACGCTCGAACAGCAGGTTGTATTCCAGCGGATCAAGATCCGTAATCGATAACGCATACGCCACCAGCGAGCCGGCACCTGATCCACGGCCTGGACCCACGGGCACGCCATTGTGCTTGGCCCATTGAATGAAATCCGCAACGATCAAAAAGTAGCCCGGGAAGCCCATCGCGATGATCGTGTCGGTCTCGAATTTTAGTCGTGATGCGTAGCGGTCACGCACTTGTTCGCGTTGTGCCGGATCTGGATAGAGCTGTTCCAAACGCTGCTCAAGACCCGTCTGTGCCTGCGCCACGAGGAAATCGCCGATGCTCATGCCATCAGGTGTCGGAAAGTCGGGTAATTGGGCTCTACCCAGCTCCAGCATGAGATTACAGCGCTGCGCGATGATGGCGCTGTTCTGCAAAGCGGCAGGCAGATCAGCAAACAGCTCGGTCATCTCTGCTTGGCTCTTGAAATACTGCTCAGGCGTAAAGCGTTTGACACGCCGCGTATTAGCGAGAATCTCGCCTTCGGCGATGCAGGTGCGGGCTTCATGTGCGGTGAATTCTTTTTTGTGCAGGAACTGCACCGGATGCGTGGCGACCACGGGCAGTTGAAGTTTGGCCGCCAATTGCGTGGACTGACGCAGGAGATTTTCCAGGGCAGGGTTACCATTACGCTGAATTTCGACATAAAAATGGCCAGGGAAAATATTTGCCCAGCGCGTGGCGCACCGTTCCGCCAGCGCGGCATTGCCATTCTCAAGCGCGCTGCCAATATCACCTGCCTGAAAGCCTGAGAGGGCGATCAATCCACCGCCCGGCTGCAAAGACGCAAGCCAATCGATACGCACCTCAGCGCGGCCACGGTGAGCATTATTGAGCGACGCGCGCGCGAGTAGCTCGCACAGCTGCAGATATCCGGTGCGGTTTTTTACCAGCAGCAGCAAGCGAAAAGGCTTGTCGCGGTCATCGTCATTGGTAACCCAGATGTCGCAACCGACAATGGGCTTAATGCCCTTGCCGCGCGCGGCCTTGTAGAACTTCACCATGCCAAACAAGTTGGCCAGATCCGTCAGTGCCACGGCCGGCTGGCGGTCTGCCAGTGCCGCATCGACCAGTTCGTCAATCCGCACCAGTCCGTCGGCGATGGAGAACTCGGAGTGCAGGCGAAGATGGATAAATTGCGGAGAAGTCATAGCCGTATTTTACCTGCTGGGAACCCGCGTATCGACGCCAAACAGCCACTCTCCGTCGAAAGATCGGCGCTTATAATGCGTGCTTTCGCTGAACTTCCATTGACCCCGCCATGCAGTCCCTGCCTCACATCGTCAATATCGCTGCTTACAAATTTGTTACGTTCGATGACACGGTCGCCCAGCGCCCGCGTTTTCAGACCTTTTGCACTGATCTCGGACTCAAAGGCACGATTTTGCTGAGCCCAGAAGGCATTAACCTTTTTCTTGCAGGAATGCGCTCTTCGATTGATGAGTTTCTGAGCTTCCTGCGCTCTGATCCCCGGTTCGCGGATATCGAAGTCAAGGAAAGCCTGTCAGAAAAGCAGCCTTTCAATCGTATGCTCGTCAGGCTCAAGCGCGAAATCATCACCATGAAACATCCGCTGATCAAGCCTGAACTAGGCCGCGCCCCTGCGGTCGAGGCCACGACACTCAAACGCTGGCTGGATCAGGGCCACGATGATCAGGGCAAGCCCGTTGTAATGCTGGATACCCGCAATGCCTTCGAAGTCGATGTCGGCACCTTCGACAACACGATTGACTACCGTATCGAAAAATTCAGCGAATTCCCGGCGATCATTGAGCGCGAAAAAGAGACGTTGAACGATAAAACTATCGTTACCTTCTGCACTGGTGGCATACGCTGCGAAAAAGCAGCAATCCACATGAAGAATATCGGCTACGACAGCGTGTACCAACTGGAAGGCGGTATCCTGAAGTACTTTGAAAAAGTCGGTGGCGCGCACTACAAGGGCGATTGCTTCGTGTTTGACCATCGTACCGCGCTCAATCCACAGCTACAGGAAACTGAAACACGACAATGCTTCGCCTGTCGTGCGGTAGTGACGCCGCGTGAACAGCTGTCACCGCTCTACGTCGAGGGAAAGTCTTGCCCGCATTGTGCAACCGTTTCTACGACGGCCTGAGTGGTTTCGTATTTTTAGTGCTTGATTCAGCAGATGTTCAACACAAAACACCGATTCACTCTCATGCACGGTACTCAATCTTATTTGCCTGCTTACTTCGCGCAATTGGCAGCAAGGCTCCCAACCCCTGACCGGGCAACATGAGCTTACCCACTCGACGTATTGCGCACCTCGATATGGATGCATTCTACGCATCGGTCGAACTACTTCGTTATCCAGAGCTGCGGGGTTATCCGGTGGTGATAGGCGGTAGGTCACTGCACCAACCTGTGATTCGGGCCGACGGAAGCCGCGAATTTGCCCGGCTGCGTGACTACGCAGGTCGCGGTGTCGTGACGACATCGACCTATGAAGCCAGAGCCCTGGGTGTGTTTTCTGCCATGGGCATGATGAAGGCTGCCAAACTCGCACCTGACGCTTTTTTACTACCTGCCGACTTTGACGCCTATCGTCATTACTCGCGCAGCTTTAAGCAAGCAGTCGCTGCAATGACACCCCAAATCGAGGATCGCGGTATCGATGAAATCTATATCGACCTCACCGAGACCCATGAAGAAAGCCTTCCACTGGCGCGACGACTCAAGCAGGCCGTCGCGGCAGCAACGGGCCTGAGCTGTTCGATTGGCATTGCACCTAACAAGCTGCTGGCCAAAATATGCTCGGAACTGGATAAACCCGACGGCATCACCCTGCTGACGATGGCTGATCTGGAGACGCGCATCTGGCCCATGCCGGTTCGAAAAATCAATGGCATCGGTCCCAAGGCAGCTGAAAAACTCGCCGCTATCAATGTTCACTCCATCGGTGATCTTGCACAACAATCGATGACGCAACTGCAAAGGTATTTTGGCCGCAGCTATGGCGAGTGGCTGCATCAGGCTGCCCATGGAGTGGACGATCGACCTGTCGTCACACACTCGGAGCCAAAATCCATCAGCCGCGAAACCACCTTCGAGCGAGACCTGCACGCACGACTGGATAAGGAAAAACTGTCAGAAATTTTTACCGCTTTGTGTCTGCGTGTAGCGCAAGACCTGGTGCGCAAGGCGTACGTGGGAAAGACGATTGGCATCAAGCTGCGTTATGACGACTTCAGGACAGTGACTCGCGATATCACGCTTACTGAAGCGACCGATGACCCCTTGGTAATCCGCCGCGCGGCAGGCGAGTGCCTCAGGCGCGTCGCGCTGGAGAAGCGACTGCGCCTGCTCGGTGTACGCATCGGAGGATTGTGTAGCAAGCAGGCGATGGAAAATGACACTGAGTCATCGCAGACTGAGTTACTGCTTGGCTGAGGAGAAGACGCTGGATCAGCAGCTTTTTGTCGCCTTGCCATCGACCCGACAAGCTAGATTCCTGATGTTACGTGATTGAAGCTGTCCCCGACTGCCGGGCCTCAATACTGAAATACCCGGGCCCGAACGCAGACAGATGCAGCAACCCCCCCATAATCGCCAGGTTTTTCAGGAAATGGATCATTTGCTGCTGTAACTGGGCCGGATCACCTGCACCCCAGGGATTATGAAACACTGCGGTCACCGGAATCATGAAAAGAAATAAAATCAACGATAGCTGTCGGGTATACAGCCCCAATACAATCAGGAGACCACCCGCCACTTCAATCAATATCGTCAGCACCAGTAAAAACTCGGAAGCAGGTAAGCCCGCCCCTGCCATGAACGTGGCAGTGCCTGAAAAATCACTGAGTTTATTGAGACCGGAAATCAGGAAAATTGCTGCGAGTAATATACGGCCCGCCAGGGCAGAAAAATTTTGTACAGGCTGGTTCTTGAAAACACCTCCACTAGGCAATGTGAATTTAGCAGAGCGGCGAATATAAGCGTTAACACAAATTACAGGTAGTCTGTCTTCTCAAACTGTTGTTGAATTGATGCGTATATGATGCACTACACGGGTCGTTTCGCTCCTTCTCCCACGGGTCCACTCCACGCGGGATCACTGGTCGCTGCCATGGCCAGCTATCTGGATGCGCGTGCACATCAAGGTCGATGGCTGCTTCGCATCGAAGATATTGATGAACCGCGCACGGTCGCTGGCGCAGCAGAAAATATTTGCAATACGCTTGCTATACTGGGTATGCATCCTGACGGCGAGGTGATATGGCAAAGTCATCGCAAGGCGCGCTACGAGGCGGCATTTGGTCAACTGAGTAATCATGTCTATCCTTGTGGATGCAGTCGCAAGGAAATTGCAGATTCACGTACCGGTATCGCCTCTGACGGCGCGTTGATTTATCCAGGTACCTGTCGTCAGGGACTCGCCGAGGGCAAAACCACACGCGCCTGGCGACTGCGAGTGCCACCACTGAATTCAGCTGAGGGCGCGATTACTTTCGAAGATCGCTGGTTGGGCCGTGTCACGGAAGCCTTGTCGGAATCGACCGGCGATTTTGTGCTCAAACGCGCCGATGGTTTCTGGGCATATCAATTGGCGGTCGTAGTGGATGATGCGGAGCAAGGTGTCACGGACGTTGTGCGTGGCGCAGATTTGCTGGAGTCAACGGCAAGGCAGATTTATTTACAAAAATTGTTGCATTTGCCGACTCCGCGTTATTTACATGTACCCGTGGTGAACAATGCAGCAGGCGAAAAGCTATCGAAACAAACCGGTGCAACGCCAATCGATTTGAACAAACCACTAGACGCCTTGATGCTGGCGGCAGATAGACTCGGATTGCTGTTACCCGCTGCGGCCGGATCAGACCTTCCGTTATTCTGGGAAGTGGCAACCAGCGCCTGGGCCAGACGTTTTAGTTAAGCGCGAATGATTGAGCGCGCGTAGCGCGTGGCACCGTCCGCTGAGCATTCGTACAAAAAATGTCTGTGGCAAGGGATGTCGCACGATCGCCTGAACGACGTGCCATCCTTGAACATCTTTATCAATCCTTGCGCCCACCCAGCAAGGCTGCGCGCTTCTGTGGGGCGTTACTTTTGACGGTACCAGAGTTGGCAGGCTCAGATTTGGGCGGCATGGGGGCTGCCGGTTCGTAGGGCTTCAGGAACCAGGGATCCACGGGCTCACGACGAGAGGCCGAAGCGCCACGGGTGTGACGATCTTTGGAACGTCGGTCGCCTGAGCGTTCGCGATCAGCACGATGTGAGACCTGAGTATCGTCGTATCGCTCGGCACTCTCGGCAGTGCGGGATGGTCTGCCGCTAAAACCTTCAATAGAGACAGGCGTCAATTTCTGCCGAATCAGTTTTTCAATATCAGTCAGAAAACGCAGATCCTTGTCCGAGTACAGCGAGATCGCATCGCCGGAGGCACCGGCACGACCCGTGCGACCAATCCGATGCACATAGTCTTCGGCGTTGTAAGGCAAATCATAATTGATAACACAGGGCAGTTCGGCGATGTCGAGACCACGCGCTGCCACATCCGTCGCTACCAGCACGTCGATACTGCCATTCTTGAAGGCTTCGAGTGCAGCCATACGTTCATTTTGCGTCTTGTCACCGTGAATCGGTGCGGCTTTGATGCCGTGCCGTTCCAGTTCACGTGCCAGCCGCGACGCGCCGATCTTGGTATTGGAGAAAACCAGCACCTGCTTGAGATCACGACCACGCAGCAGATGAACGACCGCATCACGCTTGGCTTCCTCTTCGACCTTGTAAACCACTTGCGTCACTCTTTCTGCGGTGGCATTGCTGCGTGCGACCTCGATCAGCACGGGCTCATGGAGAAAACTGCCTGCCAGCTTTTTGATCTCAGGCGAGAACGTGGCCGAGAACATCAGGTTTTGCCGCTTCTTGGGCAACAGATTGATGATGCGCTGCAGATCGGGCAGGAAACCCATGTCCAGCATGCGATCCGCTTCGTCCATGACAAAGATCTGTGTCTGCGAGAGATTCAGGGTTTTTTGCTGCACATGATCCAGCAGGCGGCCGGGAGTGGCGATCAGGATCTCCACACCGGAACGCAGTGCTGCGGTCTGGGGTGCCATGTCCACGCCACCGAAAACCACCGTGGCGCGCAGAGGCGTGTGACGCGAGTAGGCCTTCACATTGTCTGCCACCTGATCGGCCAGCTCGCGCGTGGGTGTCAGTACCAGCGCCCGGACCGGATGCCGCGCGGGCGACGCACTGGTGTTCGCATGGGCGAGCAGCAACTGAATGATGGGTAATGAAAAGCTGGCAGTCTTGCCGGTACCTGTCTGGGCTGCGCCCATGACGTCCCGGCCTTGGAGTACGACAGGAATCGCCTGCGCCTGTATCGGGGTGGGATGCACATAGCCCTGATCAGCCAAGGCCTGCAGCACGGGGGGTGCCAGACCAAATTCATCGAAGCGGGGAAGCGAAGCTGCGGATGCGTCTGCAACCGGTATGGACTGTGGAGGTGTGTTGATATCGGACATTCGGCTAATTAGGTTTAGCGCAGAAGTATAGCACTCACCCGGCCCTCTCAATCGCTAAGCGATTGATTGCAAAAGGAAACGCGCCTCGCCCAGTCTCTGCTGCCTGCGATGCGGCTCTGCTTGGGAATCTTGGCCATACAGCCTCAATCCTTGGGGGGTACCCACCGGGAAAATCGGACCGAGGGAGTGTTTATTTGTAAGTGGCCACCATCACGACGCGCCCGAGCATGAGCTGATACAAAGTTTCCGGAGATACCGGCTTGTCGGACACACCCTCGGACTTCAGGGCGACTCTGGCCATGGGCGGAAGACGATCGACGTGAATCGCAAAATTGATATCCTCAGGAACAAAACCTTGTTCCTGATTGATTTTTTGACTATCCAGCTTGCCGACGGTGATGCCGACCACGTTGCCGTTCAAGTCAAAGACTGGCCCCCCCGAATTACCCTTGTTGACTTTAGCGGTCAGCTGAAACGTATTTCTATCGTCGCCCATGCCCGTGCCTTTCGACACAACGCCATTCGTGAGTGACGGCGACCCTTCGCCCAGGATGTACCACAGCGGATAACCCATCACCACCACGTCGCGCCCCACTCTGGGCTTGGAATAGGCAGCAGAGGGTATCGCACGATCCGCTGGCAGCGGTTTGCTCAACTCGAGAATGGCAAGATCATCCGTATCGGAGATGAAAACGACGTTGGCACGTATGACTTCGCCCAAACCGGTACGAATAGCAAACTCTTTACCACCCTCAATCACATGCTTGTTGGTGACGATCTTGCGCCCCTCATCCACGATAAAACCGCTGCCACCCGTGATGGTCACCCCCTGTGGGAAAGGAAAGCGTTGTACCGGCAGGTTCACATCCGGATCAGAAAATTTTGCGACTTTGGGTTTTTGATCGATAGATCCTGGGAGCCGCTCTTTTTTGTCGGCTGTTTCAGGTGGAACATTGGGTGCAAGATCGGGCGCAGGCTCGGCAGGTCGTGCCGGCGAAACGCGCTCACCCATTTCCGAATTGCGTTTAGGCGAGTCAAGCGCTGCGGCATTCTCCTCTACCCACGCCTGAATCACCCGAACCCGATACTCGTCTCCCCGATTGGCATACGATTTTGCTGCATCACGCTTGAGAATGAATGCCGTAGATTTATTACCGAAGCTGAACTCAAGATCGCCAAGCTGTTCCAGCACAGGGGCTGATGTAGGATGCGATTCGCGGAAGGTCTGTAACGTACTCATGGCTTTTGCCTGCTCACCCGCCGACAAAAGGTATCTCGCATAGGCGACAACATGGGGCGCCGATCCCGGTCGTTTGCGCAATAAATCATTCATACGGCGCGTAGCTTCGCTGGTCTGACCCGCGCGTTGCTCGATCAGTGCCAGCAACAACTCGGGCTCAGGTGAGTCCAAGTCACGCTGCCCAGCTTGCATGGCATATTTACGCGCGTCTGCGAAACGACCTAGCTTGAGAGAGGCATTCGCTGCGCCCAGCATAGCGTCGATATTAAAACTGAGTTGCTCGTCTGCGCTGCGGAAATACTCTAATGCTTTGGCTGGACGATCGACTGCCAAATAAATTTTTCCCATCATGAGCGTGATTTTCTGCTCTTCTCTGGCGTCACGCGGCTCATGGCTTTTGAGTACCGCAACCGCATCTTTCAGACGACCTGCATCAATAAAAATGCCTGCTCGTGTCAGCGCGTCTTTTGTGGCATCTGCAGCGATCACGCCATCCGTGCAGAACAAGCCAATGATCAGTAGCAGAAAAACTGCATGTTTTAAGCGTGATTTCATTCGACCTTGAAATAAAGCTCTCGCTCACCCATGCGGTTGTATTCATCCTTGATACGCAGGATGATTTTGTGACTCCCGGATGGCACGTTGACGTTACTCAGACGCAGACCAGAGGCAGTTCTTATGGCCTCCTTGAGCAATCGTTCCGTGATATCGATCTTAAACGCGCCATAGTAGGCCTTGAAACTCGAAAAATCCAGACGCGCACCGGTTTGCGTCTTGAAATCAATCTCCATACGGAATGGATTTTTCAAGGCCTTGTCAACCGCCTGTGGCTCGACCACGGCAATCAGTGGCGCCATCGGATCTGGCGCAGTGGACTGAGCCTCGACCACAGGGGGTGCCTGCTGCGAACGTCGAGCTTCATCGGGTGTAATCAGATCAATCGCATTGACCGACATCACACAGCAAAGCATCAGCGCTGCTGTGATCGTTTTGAAACACACGCTAGAAAATTGCTTGGCTCGCATGGACTTACTTCTTTCTTGCTGCCTCAATTTCACGCTCAAGGTCCTGGAAGGCCTGAGCAGCGCGAACCTTGGTATCCAGTATCTGGCTCTTCTTTACCTGATCTGCGACAACGCGATTTGCCTCACCAACCGGATAGCGCAGAAGGACGAATGTACGGAAATTGCGACCTTCCTGGACTACTTCGCTTTTTTCACGAACGAAACCCGCTAGATTGATTTCGGTCGTGACACTTTTCGCCACGCGAGAAATTTCCTGCACGACCTGAGCGTCACTACCAGTACCTGTCTGCAACGCATAATTTTTCATCAACTCGGAGACGCGGGCACCCAGTGAATTGGCAAGCTGGCGCTTTGCAGAAAGAATTGCCGCATCCATCGACATCTGCATATCGGGTGAGCTTTCCGATGCGGATGCATAAAGCGAGTTGGCATCTACCGGCGGCTGGGTGTACCAGGACGGCATTTTGCTGATTGACTGATCTACCGATTTCACTGCTGCCTTTTGACGATCGTCTTCCTGTTTGGCGACGAATTCTGGCGTACCAGGTTTCGGTGTCGAACAAGCAGCAGCGACCAGTGCGATCAAGAGTACCGCATAGTTTGATTTCATTACACGCATGAGAATTCCCCTTGTTGAACAGAGCGTTACGGATTTACACAGGAGCGATTTTTCCGATCCGCTCTTCGATTGCCTTTAATTCTTCTTCCGGGATTCTGGCATTCAGATTCATCGCCTTGAATAAATGTAAAGACCGTCGCGCCGATGCTGCATCATTCGCAGCAATGCTAATAATCATACTCTTTTGAACAATCATGGCTGCCTTGGCCTCGTCACCCATGCCGACGTGGGCCAATCCCAGTTGTAATAATGAGAAGGGATTGTCCTTATCCAGCTCCAGCGATTTTGTAAACGCGGCGGCAGCCATCGCATGCCTTCCGCTCTGGTTATAGGCTAGCCCCAGAGCATTGAAATACAAGCTTTTGGGGTTGGGTACCGAAACAGCATGTAAAAAAGGACGCACAGCCTGATCCGCCTGATTGAGGTACAAATAGGCTCTACCCAGCTGAAACTGATGGTCGGGGTTAGCCGCATCAATAGCAACCGCCTTCTGGGCAAGCTCCAGCGCCTGCCCAGGCCCTGACAAGCTCAGCTTCGCTGCCGACGCCTCAACATAACCACGAGGATTGTGCTGGTCGAGACGTATCAGATACTCGGCGATTGCCAAACGGTCTTTCGGCATGCGCCACAGATCGCTCGCCAATGCCGCAACCAAGCTGCTCTTTTTCTCATCGTCTGTCCGCGATTCAAGGGATGTGAGAAAGCTGTGCACAGGCTCTGCTTTCGGCTCTGACGGGGTAATCTTCTTGGCATTGGCGACAACCTGCATATCGTCAATGTACTTGAGCTGCGGTATCGCATGAACCAAACGTCGGGCAAGATCATGCACCGTGCGTTTGATTTGCTCATCTCGCAGGTTAACGCCAGCAGACACTGCGCCACCTACAAGACTAACAGGATTGAGCGGCACACCACCATCACGCATGACCGCTGTGTGGTGGCCATCCCAGATTACTTTGCCTGTACCCACCCGAACGATCATCAAGCGGGCGCCAACTCTGACTTCGGAATAAACACCCCAGAAACGCGTCTTCCGCTCCGTGATTTCACCCATGATCAGCGTGTCGCACTGGGTCGCCTCGGCGGCTTTTTGGAGGTTCTTTTCCACTGGCGCAGCTGGGTCAACCAGCGCATCAATTTTCTGCAGCGAGATTAATCGGATACCCGTTGGCGCAAGATGGGCATGAAAAGCCTTGCGAATATCGTCGACGGGTGCAAATGCCGGCTTAGCTGCGGTCAATGGCATCAGACCAAGGCAGACTGGCGGAGAGGATTTATATTCGTCTAGCGCTTCAGATATCACGACATCACCCATCATCTCGTCCGATTTTACTGTCGACGGATGACCCTCAACATAACGCGTTGCACAACCGGTTAATCCAGCGATGGCCCAAGCTGCAAGCACCAAAGAAAAATATGAAGATCGCATAAGCGGCTCAACGTGTCAGCTGATAACCCTTGCGAACGATGCGTCTCTCGTCAATGGGAATCTCACGCAAGCGCTCTTTGAATTTTTCAAAATCATAACTGGATAGCCATTTATAAGGCTTCTTGGTTGCGATGATGATCAACCACTCATCGATGAATTTTTTATTTTTGCTGTAGGCGTCTGACCATTGTGCTTGCAGCGGAAATTTATGAAAAATCTTGTTGGAGTCTCCACGCGTTAGATAAAACGAATTGACGTTCGGATCATTGGTGTAGGGGACGATACGAATGACCTCATTCTTCTGGTTCGGCAGCCAGTTAAAAATTGCCAGATGCGAGGGCTCTGTACCCTCTAGCTCGACCAGCATATCGTCACCCACCGAAAAAACAGTTTTATTCAGTTTTACGCTGATATCAAAATTGGGGTCGGGCTTTTTGGTAGGTTCGATGATCTCGGCTTCAAGACTGACAACACACGCTCTGGCTGCCTCGCGCGTTTCAATTTTCTTGACTTCGTTCCGGATCGTCCGGACGTCACCATCAATCATCGACCAGGTAATACGGTGGAATTCGCAGCCATAGTCTGTGGATTTGCCAGTAGTCTGATTACAGATCAGCTGTTCTTCGCTGGATACTTTCTCCCCGACCACCTGAGACAAGGCCATCGACTTGGCCTTGTTTCGCGCGAGCTCGCAGGCCTCGTTCTCGGAGGTCTCCGGGCCAAACAGATATTCGCCACGGGCAGGCACGACCTTTGCTGCCGCGCTCCCCAAGGAACACAGTAAAACCAGCGGTACGAATAAAATACTATTTTTTATCATTTTTATATTGCTTGCGGGCTTCCATGAACTCTTGAGCGGTTTTGGTCGCAAGGGTATTCGCTGGCTAGAAAAATCAACCATACCCGGGACGGAAGTTAATTGGTTTCTGTCCGGATCATAATCCTCAACTCGCGCCTCCACCGCTTGGAAATGAATTTTTACAAATTGACCTGCAATCAGGTGGATCGGGCCTTGTTAACTGCAGGCCGGCGCTGACTACTCATCGAATACTCGGGAGGGGACAGATAAATCAAGGCGTCAAACCGTCATAGCCAGGCATTGGCAGCAAACCCTTGAATTTCGGTGCTCCACCTCCCACACCTGCGGTACAAGGTCAAAAGGCGCTTCTGTATTGAACGCTTTCCTCATCAAAAGTGAATTGAAACTTGGTGAACAAACATTTTTCTCTAGATTATTTTCATAATAACAAAATTAATCTGCTTCTTTGGCTCCAACGCGCATGAATTGCAGCCCGTTCTCTGGCCTGCTCGTCAGCGTTTGAGCGAGACACGTCTGATATTTTGCCCACAGAGAAGGAAGTCCTGTTCATCCCAGGTACGAAATGTATGGTTTTAGCTCTGACCGAGCCAATGAAAACACCCTCTGGAGATAGCAGCTCCAATGCTATAAAGGTGAGAAGGCTGATGTACTTACACGAAGTGTCTACGGATTTTCCTCTGCCACCTTCGATTAAGCCATCAACACTTGGGTAGGCACCGGTATCAGTGAATCATGTCCGTGGCCGGCCCGAAGCACAAACAGATGTGCCGGATTGATTGATAGCTTTAATGAAAGCTTCGGATCAAGCGGAGGAACCCGAGGAGCAGCGACAAGCCGGCCGTGCTGACGGTGCCGGCATCAATCAAATTTTGTCAAAAGGCGCCACGCGTAAGCATTGAAGCAATACCCGCACCGTTCAACGCTTCAATGTCATCCATGACTTCAATCGAGAAATGTCACGCATAACCATCGATCTCTCGCTGCGGCCAGAACGGACCATGCAGGGTTCAGAAAAATGGATACCCTAGGGCGGATAGCTTTCTGCGATTCATTGCGACAATGGCACCAAGTGCGTCCGTGCAGTCCTACAACATAAGGTCAGCAGGCGATCCGGATTAAATATGTCCAGTCTGGCAATCCATCACCGAGCGGATAGGTAGGTCAATTGAATTGTATTGTGCGCTACAAGTGTCTGGCTCAATACCTGTGCAGGTTGATCGACGAGATACGGAAGTTCGTCGCAAACTGACTATGGAAATATAATCAGGAGTAAATGGATATGGCTTCGGGCAGATTCATCGCCCAACGGCAGCTAGTGATGGCCATATAAGCCAGACTCAGTCAGACTAAAAACCAAGGAGCCACCTTTTACGAAAACTGGTGAGACGCTGAATAAATCGACATGCCATGACGGGCCAGCGTAGCTGCACTGCACGGGGCACGGCAAAATCAAGGGCTTGCCAGAATCAATTTAGCTGAAAAAATTTGACTTTTATGTAATCAGTGACTATCCAGTTTTTCACAACCATTCGTATTTAAATTTTAGAAAAATTTCATGCATACCCTATTCGATAAGTACGGTGGAACAGAGACTATGCGAGGGCTAGTCCGCGAGTTTTACAAATACGCCCGAGCCAGCCCTAAGGTAGGTCATTTTTTCAAGAAATTGAATATGGAAAAATTGATCGATCATCAAGTGCAGTTTCTGTCGTTTATCCTGGGAAAACCAGCTCGCACCTACAAAGGCCGCGAGCTTGCAGATGCCCATCACCCACTCAATATCAGCGACGAGGATTTCGACGAAATTGGTCGCCTTTTGAGAAAAACATTCACTGCTGCCGGTGTTGCAAACGAAGATATCTCGCTGATCATGGGTGTTGTCATGGAAGTGCGTGATGAAATAGTCAATCATCCGGCGAAAACACAACCATTTTTTTCTCCGGCGCCGAAAGCTATCCCGTCCCTGGAAAAAATAGAACCGGCCAGAATGACGAAGAGAGAAATAAATCAACAAGAAAAGCGAATTTTCAAACCAGTTTTTGGTGGACTGCCGAAAATCAAAATGATCGTGCGTGATCTTTACAGTGAGGTAAATAGCCAAGCCGATCTTCGGCATTATTTTTTAAATGTCACTCCGGAAAAAATAATTGCCGACCAAGAGCATTTCGCCAGTTATGTTCTCAGGAAAGCGGATCACTCTTATCTGGGCGGTTACTTACAAAGCTCGGATTTAAGCATTCAAGTAGGTGCCGCAATTTTCAATGAGGTTATCGATATACTTCGACAGATACTACTGAATGCCGGATTACCCGAACACGACACGCCTCGTCTGATCACTCACATCATGGAGATTATCGAGGAGACGCGTACGCAATGTAACGATAATAAAATTACCGTGCTGAAGGCAGTGGATGTATCAGCTGAGGCCTTATGTCAGGTCTATCAAAAAGGCAAGTTAGATACCAGCATTAAAGGGCCCGATCTCGTCTACGCTTCCTCATCGTTGAAGGGAGGCCCGTTTCCTTTTCCGTTTTTTACCCAGATTGATACTGAAAATCAGGTGCTTACCTTGATCGCCAAGGCAGAGGTCCGGGGAAATGTAACATCAGAGGAAATGGAGCATCTATTAAAAGAGGCAAAACGATATGCGCCAATGCTAAATTTTTATGCCGACGCAGATGACACGACCCCATTTTATGTCGCCAGCTATAGCCTTCCATTTGAATTTGGCGTACCTAACCGGCTGCTAGTCAGAATTGCTCAGCAATTTTCAAAGAAATTCTCCGAAACATTTACCTACGATGCAGAGAAAATATTGCTCAAGGTGGCATTATGAATTCAGGCGAAGACACCATAGTTGACATCAAGGTCACTTGTGTAGATCCGGTAAGCTGCTGACATGACCTATCGGATTTAACTACAAGAAGCCATATTTCTTCATACTTTTATCAAGTAATCTTTCAAATTCTAGATAAGTATCGAAAGCGTCCTCGATAAAGTAGTGGAGCTTTTCGGGGTAAATTACAAAAACTATACTCTCCTTAGCCCCGTAAGCCTCGAACAAAAATCGACCGCATTCTTCTTTGTTTATTTGATTCAAAAAGCATTCAAACTCCCATTCGCCAAATTCATCCGCCTCAATTGATAACTCACGCGAAGAATGTTTGTGAATACTCAAAGTTCCAGAGTCAGTTAATTTTTCGTTGTCAGCACACGGAGAAACATATCGAAGGTTTGCAAAATTTGCATAAACGATTTGGTTTATGTTTGTATGTGGGTAGTAAGTACCGCCTTCAATAGGAATATCGTGGTACACAATATCGCCAGTTACGTGATCATCACGAATGCGGACAATATTCACTGTGGTGTGAAATATGACTCTATCCCCTGCCATGTGCTTGGCGAGATGATGGCTTACCAAATGTTCCAGGTAGTGAACGGTAG
>Ga0315909_10000431_pt1 | contig 56585 bp, 43 predicted proteins | sample LakEriMetagenome_11_FD_203527 | JGI IMG/M metagenome (GOLD analysis project Ga0315909, IMG submission 203527) | Freshwater fungal communities from buoy surface, Lake Erie, Ohio, United States - Buoy 2 MA125 | ecosystem: Environmental > Aquatic > Freshwater > Lake | place: USA: Lake Erie, Ohio... | reverse complement strand
GCTTTTGTTTCCTGAACATTCAGAAATGCGGTACGTTTTAAATCACCAGATTTCAAATCAACTACAACTTTGGCAACTGTACTTGATCTTTTAGTGAAACTTGCTTCATAATTGTTACTACTTATCCAAGTTCCATTTTCATTATAATTCTTGATATGATCATTGAAAAAGATCACTAAATGATTATCATTGATATAACTTCCAATTGAACTAAAGTACCCATAGTCATTTGAGGTAATTTGTGTTTTAGGAATCTTTTTCACCCATTCAAAAACACCTGAATTACTAATTTTATAGGCTACGATGTCGTTGTAATGATAATAATAAGTAGTTCTAGAATAACCTCTTGGGTCTGTGTATGTCACAACATTCATGTAATATTGCTCCAACATCCCAATGATACTTCCATCTGAAAGTGTACTCATCTCTTTGATCTCGTAGTTATACAATTCTGGTGAACCTTTACCTTTTTCTTCATTTCGTTCAGCCCGATCTTTTTGTCGATCTGTCCAATCTTGCGTAATAAAATCTTTATCAAACTCCTGAAATCCAGAATTTATTATCTCTTTCTTATCAAAGTTTAAACGAAAATAGAAGACGCCTTTTATCCCTTGTTCTTTTTTAGCCTTATCACCATACAATCCTGAAAATGTCATGATTCGATCATTATCAGATGAAAACGTCATATCTGTTATCCTTTTTCCTTCCAAATCTAATTCATATTCCTCTAAACCAGATGAAGTTACATGCATCAATAAAATTTTAGAAAGTGTTGTATTATCTTTAAATAGACGTTTTTTTTCCTCTTCTTTAAATAGTTTAACAGAAATGAAATAATCACCGGTATTCGATAAATAACGTTTATCAACAAGTGCTTCACTTTTCAAATATGGTAATTCATATTCTCCTTGTGCAATCATTTCAAAATCTTTGGTGAAAATTCTGTATCCAAAACGTTCGTTTTCATCCTTAGTTCCTGGAACATCATATTCTACGCAAAAGAAATCGCTGTTTTTTGAGAACAAAAAGTTGTAATATCCCCTACTCTTCCAACCGCTTTTTGGTGTAGTATATTCAGAAAGCTTAATTGGATCTTCAACCGGCTTACATTCTGGACTGTACTTTTGAGCATACAGAATTTTTTTATCACCGACCTTATCCATCAAAATAGCATAAGGTGCACTATTGATCATACAAACGTATTCAATAGTTGCCGTACTATTTTCTACTGCAGCTTTAATTTTCCCTGTTTTTTGCAAGAGGAAATTTTCATGGTGACTGAAATAATTTGAACCTAATAAAGCTCCACCTTGAAATCGAATGGTGTAAAAATCCGAACCAGAATTTGGTAAAATCTTATTGACCTGACCTTTTGTTTTTAGCAATTGACTCCATTCAATCGTTTCTTGAGATCTAGAAAAGAATGCAATACTTAATCCCAAGAAAAAAACAAAAAATCTCATTTAAAATTATTTAACCAACTGAATACCTGTATAATTACTTGGTGTAATTGCTTTTAATTCCGTTTTAATAGCATCAGAAACTGGCAATGTATCAACAAATTCGTGAACTGTTACTTGAGTTACTGCTTCATTTTTACGTGTCAATCCTTTTAAAGCTTCATAAGGCTTTGGAAAACCTTCTCTTCTTAAAATCGTTTGAATCGCTTCTGCAACAACTGCCCAATTGTTTTCTAATTCTTTTTCAATTGCGCTTTCGTTCAATAACAATTTATCTAATCCTTGTAAAGTAGATTTGAAAGCAATTAAAGTGTGAGCAAATGGCATTCCAATTGAACGCAATACAGTAGAATCAGTTAAATCTCTTTGTAATCTTGAAACTGGTAATTTAGATGCCAAATGTTCCAAAATAGCATTCGCCAAACCAATATTTCCTTCTGAATTTTCAAAATCAATTGGATTTACTTTATGTGGCATCGCTGAAGAACCTACTTCTCCTTCTTTCAATCGTTGTTTGAAATATTCCATTGAAATGTAAGTCCACATATCACGATCTAAATCTAATACAATCGTATTGATACGTTTCATAGCATCAAATAATGCAGCAATATTATCGTAATGATCAATTTGAGTTGTCGTTTGACTTCTATCTAATCCTAAACGGTTGTTTACAAAATCATTTGCAAAAGAAACCCAATCATGATTTGGAAACGCAACAAAATGCGCATTGAAATTTCCTGTAGCCCCACCAAATTTCGCAGAGAAAGGAATGTTTTTTAAGATGTCAATTTGTTTTTGTAAACGCTCAGAAAAAACTTGAATCTCTTTCCCTAAACGTGTCGGAGAAGCTGGTTGACCATGCGTTCTAGCTAACATTGGGATGTCTTTCCACTCCGATTGAATTGTAGTTAGTTTTGTAACTAATTTGTTTACAAATGGCAAATAGACTTGCTCAATCGCTTCTTTTAATGAAAGCGGAATTGACGTATTATTGATATCTTGAGAAGTTAAACCGAAATGGATAAATTCTAAATATTTTTCTAAACCTAAAGCTGTCATTTTCTCTTTCAAGAAATATTCAACCGCTTTCACATCATGATTTGTAACTTTTTCAGTGTCTTTGATCCATAAAGCATCCTCTTCTGAGAAATTAGTACACAATGCTCTCAAATCAGCATATTTAGCTTTTGGAAAATCACTTAAAGGTTCAATTCCTGCATCTACTAAAGCAATAAAATACTCAACCTCTACAATAACACGATATTTAAATAAACCAAACTCAGAAAAAAATGGTTGTAATTCTTGTGTTTTTGAATGGTATCTTCCATCTACTGGAGAAATTGCTGTAAGTGCGTTTAAAATCATTATTTAAGTATTAATTTATCTAACTATTCGTGTTAAAAACAATCTATATTTTTCAAAAAAGAAAGGTCAAAGATAGTAATTCCATATGAACTATAGAGTAGTTTATCGATAAAGTTAAAGATCAATTTTATCAACAAAATAGATTAAGTTTTAAAGATTTCGGAGGTATTATTCTTTTATTTGTATCTTTATTTCCAAAATCAAATTTTGTTATAATTATCATATGTATTTAAGATTACTTTTCGGTTTATTTATCGCTACTATTTCATTTAATGCAAGTGCTTCTAATAGCTCTTTAATTGCTCCTCCAGATTCTACAACTAAACTATTGGACAAAGCTGGAGCGATGCTTCTAGTTGATGAAGGTAGAACATTGTTTGATGAAGGAAAAGTTAAAGATGCTTTAAATTTATTTAGAGAAGCCGCTGCAAAAGATCCTTATAGCTGGAAACCAACTTACTGGATTTCAAGTTGTCACTTACATATGTCTAACTTTGGTTTTGCATTGAAATATGCGAAAGAATCATTACATACTGATCCAGAAAATGTTGATAAAGAAGTTTTTGAAATTATAGGACAAAGTTTTCACAATGTTGGTCAAGTTGATTCGGCACTTGTTTACTATAACAAATGTTTAACATTATTATCAAAAACAAGAGTTAAAGAATTAAAAATCAACGAGAAAATTGATCAATGTAATTTTGTTCATGCAGAAAAAGCTGCTGGTAAAAAATCATTACGAGTAAAATTACAAGGAGAAGTAAATTCTGGTTTTAACGAATATGCGCCAATCTTATCAAAAGGTGGAAAAGAAATCTATTTTACTTCTAGAAGAAATAATACCAAAGGTGGAAAAACAAATTTAGAAGATGATCAAGAGTTTTTTGAAGATATTTATCGTGCTGAATGGAATGGTGATGATCAAAAATGGGATAGTATCACAAACGATATTGACCGTATCAACTCGGAAGGACATGATGCGATTACTTGGATTGCTCCAAATGGATTAATGGCGTATATGACGATGAATACTTCTATGTTAGAATCTAAAAAGAATAGAACTTCTAGTGCAGAAATTTGCGAAATCACTTTCACAGATAAAGGAAAATGGTCAACTCCAAAAATCATCAAAAACAAAACAATCAATACTTCATTTTTTGAAAGTGGAGCAACTTTAACTGCTGATGGAAACACAATGTATTTTGTTTCAGATCGAAATCTAAAAAACTCAACTGATTTATACGTAGTACATAAAGTTGGTAAAAAATGGGGAGATGCAATCGCTCTATCTGATAGTATCAATTCTAAAGGAAGAGAAACGACTCCATTTATCTCAGCTGACGGAAGATTCTTATTCTTCAGTTCAGACGGTCATCCAGGAATGGGAGGTTTAGATGTTTTTGTTTCAGAAAACGTTGGAGAAAATGTTTGGACAAAACCAGTTAATCTTGGTCTTATGATCAACACTGTAAACAACGATTCTCATTTCCAATATTACCCAGAAATGAAAAAAGCTGTTTTAGCTGGTTCAGAAGTAATCGGACAAAAATCAAGTTTAGACATTTACGAAGTGGATATGAGTAGCTTTTCTTATCCTAAGAGATAATTTTACATACCAACTCTTTAAATAAAGATAATTATTAAAACATCATAAATTGAAAATATCAATTGTGATGTTTTTTTTTGCATTAAAATTCTTTACTTTTGCTCTAAAAAATTATCTAATCATGAAAAAAAGTTTCTTTTTATTATTTATTCTACACTCTTTTTACTCATTTAGCCAACTAAACAATGATGTATCAATAATTAGCAAGGGATGGGCACCTTATACAAAGGTTCCAATAAAACAGAAAGATACACTTGAGCTGTTCGCCATTGTAAAAAACATTGGTTTAGCGAATCAAAACAACTTGACAGCTAGTGTAACAATTGATGGTAACCTCTTCAATACAAGCACAGCTTTTTCATTATTGAATGGTACAGTTGACACAATTTTATTAGGAGAATACATACCATCGAACAATCCAGGAACACATACATTTTCATTCAATGTTACATGCAACAATGATGAAGACTTGTCAAATAACACAAAAAATTTCAGTATAGAATATACTTTAAGAAATTATTCTTATGATAATGGTATTTTCTCAGGAAATACCTACGGCAACTATCTAAATAAAAGTTTTGGTAATTGTTTTTATTTTAATGAATCTGATACAATTACATCAGTTTCATTGTTCATTCCGCAAAATACATCATTAGGATCAGAATATACAATTGATATTTACCATCAAGATTTTTTTAATTCAACATACTATTGGTCTAGTAATTTTTATACAGTAACACAAAACGATTTAGGTCATTGGAAAAATATACCTGTTCAAGATTTAGTAATAATACCTTCAAATGAAAGTATTATGGTTTGGATAAATGACTACAATTCAAATGGAAGTTTAAGAGCTCTCAGTTCAAATTCATGTTATTGGCCTTCTTGGTTTTTTCAACAAATCAACAACTATGTATACCCGAGTATAATAGGAAATCCTGGCACCGTTGGCGGCTGGAATAATGGCAATGGTTATGCTTTTTTATCAGAGTCTCCAGGAGTTTCAGGTAACTTCATGATTAGACTAAACACCTATTGTGTTTCAAGTGAAACAAGTGTAAATCTTTCATCTTGTACTCCTATTACTTTCGATAATGAATTATATACTGAAAGTGGCATTTATAAATTAACTTATCAAGACATAAATGGATGTGATAGTATCATTAATTTAAATATAACGATACCAAAAAATCAATTTCAAATACCTTTGTGTTTAGTTGGAAATGATAATGTAGGCCACAATCGCTTAATATGGGAAAAACCAGTTACTACAGAAATCGATTCTTTCAAAATTTATAAAGAAACCCAACAATCTGGTATTTTTAGTCAAATAGGTAGCGTTGCATACTCAGATAGTTCTTTATTTATAGATTTAAATTCTAATCCTGAGATTCAGGCTTATCGATATAAAATCAGTGCAATAGATACATGCGGAAATGACTCAGATACAAGCTCAGCTCATAAAACAATTCATTTAACAATTAATCAAGGCGTGGGTCAGAATTGGAATTTGATATGGAGTCATTATGAAGGTTTTAATTTTTTGAATTACAATATTTATCGAGGCACGAATCCAAACAATATGTCTCTACTAACAACGATAGCGAGTAATCTTAATTCTTATACTGATCAAAATGCACCTTCTGGAATAATTTATTATCAGATAGAAGCCGTTAACCCAAATGGGTGTAATCCATCTAAATCTCTTTTATATAGTAATTCAAGATCAAATATTTCTACTAATGATGTTTCAAGTTTAAATTATTTAGAGGAGTCAAACTTTTTAATAACTCCTAACCCTACTTCAAAAACAATAAATATTAAAACAGACAATTACAATAATCAAGTATTTACAATTATTGATCAATTAGGCAGGGTAATGTATAGTGATAAATTAAGTGGAACGTTAACAGAAGTTAATCTTTCATCTCTTTCAAATGGTATTTATATATTAAAAATTGATGGTGTAAATCAACCTAAACAAATAATAAAAGAATAATTCAAACTTTATACTCCATAAAAAAAGACCTCAAATTGAGGTCTTTTTTTATGGAGACTTAATTATAATCTAACTCAAAAGAACTTCAACTCAAACCGCTTTCAACAAATCCATCTTCCTCAATTTCAAGCTCGTTGCTTTCTTTGTTATTTTAATTTTAGAAATAGTATCATTTATTCTAAGACGCTCTTCAGAGGGAAGTATTGTTAAAATAAGATATTCCAATTTTATATCAAAAAGACGATGAATGATAATTAAATCTTTATTAGAAAATGGATAAACACCATTCATTAATTGAGAAATATACGATTTTCCGTGCCCTAAAATTGCTCCAAATTCTTGTTGTGTTAAACCAAATTCAGACAAGCGCTGTTGAATGTGTTCTTTTCTATTTAATAAAAACACACGCTCTTGCTCTGCTATAAAAGTTGCATAATCACTTTCTTTCAATTGAACTTCAGTAATTTCAACTTCTGGATTCCAATTCCTCTTTTCAAAATCAATGATTAATTGTTTTAGTTCTAATCGAAGCTTATTTAGTTCTTTATCTTCTTTCGCTAATAAACGTAGTTTTCTCAATAAAATAGATGCCCGTTCAAATTCCAATTCGTTTGAAATAACACCTTTTTTTAAAAGTTTTTTTATGTCTAATTGTGTTTTCATCTTTCAAAATTTATAGTTAATCAATCCATTCATTTACTTTCAACCATTTACGGTTGACATCTTTATTATTCTTAAATACCAACTCATATTCATCATGAGAACCGCACCAAACAACCGCAGCTTCTTCAAATTCTCCAAATTCAATTAGTATCAAAGATCGATGGATATGTAAATCAAAAAAGTAAAAATCTTCATAGACGCAATCGACATCTTTTCTCTCTAAAACCATTTCAGATTTATCTATCCAATTCGAATTTTCAATTTCAAAAATTAATTTTTCAATCTGAATGATCAACAGAGTGTTTCCTATATTTTTCTTTTTTAATTTTGATAATTTATGTGTTCCGGTTAGTTTCATGTCTATGCAAATATAGAAATAAAGTTATAAAAATATTATAACATTTTTACTTATCACATAAAAATATTCAAGAATCATTCAAATAGGATAATAAATCTAATAAGATCGGGATGTTATAATAAACTACAAACTCCCCAATACATTCTCATTAACATGCCCTTTGGTAGCTAAAAACTGAACGAAACGCTTTAATTTCAACTTAATCTCTTTTGGATCCCAATCCGTCAATCCTTCCCATTTGACGTGCAATAAGAACTTTTTATTCGCATTGGAAACCGTTATTTCTTCAAATGAAAGATGATCGGTAAAATCTTTGATATGCTTCACAAAAAGAGTCGCCACACGATAATGACCACTGATTGCCCCTGTAGACATTTTATCTTCTTCCAATTGTTGTTTAAAAACTTCAATCAATTCAGTTAATTCCTGAATAAAGGATTCTTTTTGATCCCAGAAGGCCTGATCTGTTTTTGTTGGTTTCATTTTATTTAGTTAATAATGTAAAGGAGTATTTATTTATCACCTCCCTTAATATCCTTGTGCTACCGCTTAGTCTTCGCAAATATATTTGCTCTCCTCAAGGAGGGAAATAAAAAAGCCATTCACTTTGTGAATGGCTTAAGCTGTATAGAGTTCCCTAAGGTTACTTAATTATTTTTTAATTGTTTCCACAATTGCTTTGAATGCTTCCGGTTGGTTCATTGCTAAATCAGCAAGAACTTTACGGTTCAATTCAATTCCACTTTTGTGGATAGCACCCATGAATTGAGAATAGCTCATTCCGTGTTGACGAGCACCCGCGTTGATACGAGCGATCCATAAAGAACGGAAATTTCTTTTCTTTTGCTTACGACCTTCGTATGCGTAATTTAATCCTTTTTCAATTGCATTTTTAGCAACTGTCCAAACATTTTTTCTTCTTCCAAAGTAACCTTTGGCAAGCTTCATAAAGTTCTTTCTACGAGCTCTTGAAGCAACATGGTTTACCGATCTTGGCATAATTTTTTAGTTTTTGATAGTGAGTGTTTCATTGTCGCAGAAAACTTTGTACTCAAATATCGGGTTAACAATACTAAACCAGTCTGATCATTCAGACTATTTTTTATTAGTACATTACTGCACTAATGATTGTGTATAATCGAAAGCTAAGCTTTCAATTATTTCATACACAATTGTAATTTGATATTTGACATATCAGCAGGATGAACTAATCCAGCTTTCGTCAAATTTCTTTTTTGCTTTGTCGACTTCTTAGTTAAGATGTGACTTTTAAAAGCGTGTTTTCTTTTAATTTTACCACTTCCAGTTACAGTGAATCTCTTCTTTGCACTAGATTTAGTTTTCATTTTTGGCATCTCTCTTCGTTTTTAAAGTTTACCTCTATACAGTCCTTAAGGCATTAGTTTAAAAGGCAATAGGCATTAGCAACTAACTACTGCCTAATGACTCAAAACTAATGACTAATATTATTTTTTCTTAGGATTAATCATAATGATCATTCGTTTCCCTTCTAATTTCGGCATTTGCTCTACAGCACCAATATCTTCCAATTCAGTAACGAATTTCAACAATAATAATTCTCCTCTATCTTTAAATACAATAGTACGTCCTCTAAAGAATACATAAGCTTTCAACTTACTTCCTTCTTCTAAGAATTTACGTGCATGTGCTAATTTAAAGTTAAAATCGTGCTCATCAGTATTTGGTCCAAAACGGATTTCTTTGATGACAATTTTACTTTGTTTCGCTTTTAATTCTTTCTCTTTACGCTTTTGATTGTATAAGAACTTACGATAGTCCATAATCTTACACACAGGAGGAACAGCATTTGGAGAAATCTCAACTAAATCTAACTCTTGTTCTTCAGCTAATTGAATCGCCTCAGATGTTTTCATTACTTGTGGTTCTTGTCCTTCAAATACAATTCTCACTTCACGAGCAGTAATTTTCTCGTTAATCTTGTGCTTATCGTTATCTTCTCTCTTTAAATTTGGTTTTCTAAAGTCTTTTCTCATTCAATTTATTATGCGTTTATTGATAATTCGATTTCAATCGCTTTTTGAACTAATTGTCCAAACTCTTCAATCTTCATTGATCCTAAATCTCCTTCACTTCTTTGGCGAACAGAAACTTCCTCATTTTCAGCTTCTTTATCTCCAACAATTAACATGAAAGGTATTTTCTTCAATTCTGAATCACGAATTTTTTTACCTATTTTCTCACTACGATCGTCAACGAAACCGCGAATATCGGAATTATTTAGCAATTCTAAAACTTTTTCTGCATACTCGTTGTATTTATCACTGATCGGAAGAATAGCAACTTGCTCTGTTGTCAACCATAATGGGAAGTCACCAGCACAATGTTCTAACAACACAGCAACAAATCGTTCCATTGAACCGAATGGTGCTCTATGCAACATTACTGGTCTGTGTTTTTGATTGTCAGCTCCTGTATATTCTAATTCAAAACGCTCTGGTAAATTGTAATCAACTTGGATTGTTCCTAATTGCCACTCTCTTCCTAAAGCATCTTGCACCATGAAATCTAATTTTGGTCCGTAGAATGCTGCTTCTCCTAATTCAACAACAGTTGGTAAACCTTTTTCTGCTGCTGCTTCGATGATTGCATTTTCAGCTTTCGTCCAGTTTTCATCTGTTCCAATGTATTTTGTTGGATTTTCAGGATCTCTCAATGAAATTTGAGCTTTGAAATTATCGAATTTTAATGTTTTGAAAATATATAACACTAAATCAATTACTTTCTTAAACTCATCTTTTACTTGATCTTGACTACAGAAAATATGTGCATCATCTTGTGTGAAACATCTTACACGTGTTAAACCATGTAACTCACCACTTTGCTCATATCTATAAACTGTTCCAAATTCCGCAAAACGAATTGGTAAATCTTTGTAAGAACGAGGTCTAGTTTTAAAAATCTCACAGTGATGAGGACAGTTCATTGGTTTTAACAAGAACTCTTCGTTATCATCCGGTGTATTGATTGGCTGAAATGAATCAGCACCATATTTTTCGTAATGCCCAGAACAAACGTACAATTCTTTACTTCCGATATGAGGAGTAATTACTTGACTGTAACCTGCTTTTTTCTGTGCTTTTTTCAAGAAATTTTCTAATCTTTCTCTTAAAGCAGCACCTTTTGGTAACCACAATGGAAGCCCTTGCCCTACTCTTTGAGAGAACGCAAATAAATCCATTTCTTTACCTAATTTACGGTGATCTCTTCTTTTGGCTTCTTCAACTTTCTCTAAATATTCAGTTAATTCTGCTTGTTTCGGAAATGTAATACCGTAAATACGTGTTAATTGTTTGTTTTTTTCATCTCCTCTCCAGTAAGCACCTGCAATAGAAGTTAATTTTACTGCTTTGATGAATCCTGTATCAGGAATATGTGGTCCACGACATAAATCAGTAAATTCACCCTGTGTATAGAAAGTGATGTTTCCATCCTCTAAATTCTCAAGTAACTCTAATTTATATGGATCTTCTTTTTCTGTGAAATATGCAATCGCTTCCGCTTTTGAAATTTCTTGACGAACAAATTTATTTTTTTGTTTCGCCAATTCTTTCATTTTATGCTCGATTTTCTCTAAATCTTTTTCAGAAATAGTATTTTCTAAAAAATCAACATCATAGTAAAAACCATTAGCAACTGGTGGCCCGATCGCTAATTTAACTCCTGGATAATAAAATTCAATTGCTTCAGCCATTAAATGCGCTGATGAATGCCACATCGTAGATTTACCATCCGTATCGTTCCAGGTCAACAATTGTAAGGTCGAATCTTCAGTAATGGTTCTCGTTGAATCAACAACTACTCCATTTACTTTTGCTGCTAGTACGTTTCTAGCCAATCCTTCTGAAATGCTCATTGCTACATCATGTGCTGTAACACCTGCATTAAATTGTTTTACTGTTCCGTCAGGAAGTGTAATATTAATCATGACATTTAAAAATTATGCTTGCAAAGTTAAGTGATTTAGTTAAATACAGATGATAGTTTGGTGTTTATTTTCAATAGAATAGTGAAAAACAAAAAAAAGCTCCAATCTTAAGTAGATTGAAGCTTTCTTATTTTTATTAACTAAGCTTATTTTTTCAAAAGTCCAACGCAAATTTTCATTCTAATAATACGTTTTGCTGAAGCATCTACTTTTGCTTTAAATTCTTTGTCTTCGTTGTATTTTTTGATCAAATCCGCATGTGCTTTTTTAGCATCCAAAGGCATTAATACGATGTCACAACCTGCATTCACCGCTTTCACTTCTGCTTGTGGAATAGAAGCGACTCCTCCCATATTCATTGCATCTGTTACAATCAATCCTTTGAAACCATACTCTTCTCTCAACAATCCTTTTACAATAATCTCTGAAGTTGTCGCTGGCATTCCTTTAGTATCGTATTTTGAATTGTTTTTTACACCAATGTGCGCCACCATGATTGACAATACTCCATTTTTGATTAATTCAGGATAATTTCCAATCTCTTTCAATTCTCCATCAATCATTTGTAACGATTTATGTGTATCTCCAGAAACTAAACCGTGACCAGGGAAATGTTTCGCAGTTGCCAAAATATTGTGCGCTTGAGTTTCTTGAATAAACGCATTTGACCAAGGAATAATGTTCGCAGGAACTTTTCCAAAACTTCTAAATCCAACCGTTGTATTAGGCGACATATCTACAACTGGTGAAAAATTATAGTTAATCCCAATTGCATTTAAATCTGAAGAAATTGTTTTTGCACAAGCAGTAACCTCATCGATTGAAGTCATTTCGTTTGCTTTTTTCACTTTAACTGAACCTTCGATTTTTCTATTTACTAGACTTGGTTCAGCATCAGCGCTATATAAAAATGGAATATTTCCAATTGAATCATTCATTGCTTCGAAATTCTTAATCCATGATGTGAAACCATCTTTTGTTCCATTTAACATCAAAACACCACCAATAATTCGATCTTTAATGTGTTGCTTAATTGTAGCTTCTGTCTGACCTAAACGCCCAACAGCTGGCATAATTAACTGAGCAACAATTGCTGTATCATCTAAAGAAGCAAAAATCTTTTCTACTTCTGCATCTAAGTCTTTATTTTCAGTTAAATAATCTGAAAGTTTAAATTCGATTGAATGTTTTGGAATTTCAATTTTCTTTTTTTGAGGTGCTAATTCTTTATTTTGACCTTGAGAACAAGCTAAAAACAAGAACATTCCTATTGATCCTATTGCTGCAATTTTTTTCATTTTTTTCATACTAAGAACTGCAAAGTTAACAGCTTTCAAACGAACTTTATTCATATTACTTAGAGTTTATCAAGTATGAGTTGTCAATAATTAAGCCGCTTTTATAATTTTGGATTTTAGATTTTGAATTTTGGATTAACCTTATTCTCTAATTAAAGTAACAAAAAAAGGGATTTCGAACTAATTCAAAACCCCTTTTCTTTATTATATCCTTTTAGTTTCCTTTTATCTCGAATTCTGTTCTTCGGTTTTGTTGTTTTCCTTCGTCAGATGAATTTGAGGCAATTGGTCTGCTCGAACCATAACCTTTTGCTGTCATCCTAGCAGCTACAATTCCTTTACTTACTAAATAAGCAACAACTGCTTCCGCTCTTTGCTGAGATAATGTTTCGTTAATCGTTGCAGAACCAGTATTATCTGTATGTCCTGAAATTTCAATTTTCAACGTTGGAACATCTTTCATTAACTTCACTAAACGATCTAACTCGGCATTTGATTCAGCTCTTAAAACTGCTTTCCCCATGTCAAAAAAGATATTTCGAAGCGCAATTTTACTTCCAATAGCGATGTTTTTCAACTCGATTACTGTGTTCACTAAGTTGTCTCCACTTCCTGCTGGAATATCAAAATTTTCTGAGTGAAACAAATAGCCTTTCGCTTTTACTGCAATACCATAATTCTTACCTGAAATCAATGTGATAATGAATTTACCTGTCGCACTATTCGTTGTGAATGTTTCAATAATTTTACCAGTAACATTGTCCGTAATTTCAATTTCTGCTTCAACAGGTTTCTTTGTCATTGCATCAATAGTTGTTCCCTTGAATACTGTAAATGATTTTTTATTTACATCTACTGCTGCTTCAATCTGATGATCTTTCACTGGCATAGCAACTGAAGCTAATAAATAATCTTCTACATCAAAAATTGGTTTTTTCTCAGGTCCCCAGAAAGTTACTTTGTAAATATCATAACCACCTTTTCCTCCTTCACGATTAGATGCGATGTAAGCAAATTTTCCATTCGCCGTTGAAGCAAAAAAGAAGTCATCATAAGGTGTATTAATTGGATAGCCCATATTTACTGGTTTAGACCAAGATCCTTGCATTCTTTTTGAAACAAAAATATCAAAACCTCCCATTGATTCATTTCCTTCAGAAGCGATGTACATTGTTTCTCCATCGATGTGAATGTAAATTGGTCCATCATCAAATTTAGAGTTAACAATACTTACAGAAGATGCTGTCATAAAATCTTTTAACATTTTATTTTGCATCGCTGAATTCATAATATCAAAACCATTTTCTTTGCTATCATTATCTCTTGCGAAGTAAATACTCCAACCATCACTACTATAAGAAGCAAAACGCTCATTTGATTTTGGAGAAGAAATTAAAAAGCTTAAAGCTACAGGGTCAGACCAATTTAAACCTTGTAATTTTGATTCAAAAATATCTGTTTGTCCTGCAACATCCCTATGCAACAACATACCTGTTCCACTGTAGTTCATATTGTCAGAAACTTCATCAACTGGTGTATTAATAGCTCCTGGCAAATCTTTTGGTGTTGACCATTTTCCATTTGTCAAGGTAGAAGAATAGATATCTTTATCGTATCCACCTATTTCATTTGGAGTATGTGCGTTTGGTCGATTAGATGTAAAAACTAACTCAGAACCATCCGTTGAAATTGATGGTGCATAATCGTCAAATTCAGTATTTAATTCAGAAACATTATCTACCCAAGCTCTAACACTTGAAGTAACTAATGTTTTCCCTAATTTACATTCATTTTTACGTTGAGTCACAAATTTCGCGAAATTATCAGCCTTTTTGTAATTCGTCTCAAATGCTTGGTAAGCAACAATCGCTTCATCAAACTTCTTTTCCAAATGCAATGAAAAAGCAACATAATAATCTAAAAATGGATCACACGTTGGATCTAATGTTTTTGCTTTTTTGATGTATTCAATTCCTTTAAAAGGATCATTTGAATTCGCATAACAAACTCCAATTTTAAAATTCAACATTCCATTATTTGGATTGAATTTTTGAGCAACATCATATTGTTTTAAAGCTTTTTGATAATTCAATCCTGTATTTTGAACATTAAAAAATGCTTCATTTCCTAATTTGTAAAAAACATCTCCTGCATCAATTGCATCTTGTGCTTTTTTCAATCCGTCTTTATTGTCTTTAAAATTAGATGATTTAAATTCAACATTTTGAGCAAACAAACTAGAAGTTGCTACAAATACGATAAGTAATAATATATATTTTTTAAGCATGATTTCTAGATTTAATTGTTACAATTTCCTGAATAATACGTTTTCCCTGCTTCAGCACCTAAGTCTTTCGCTTTATGCCAATCCTCACAAGCACCATTCAAGTCACGATTCATCTCTCTAGCCATACCTCTATTGATAAAAGCACTTGCATATTTTGGATCAGCACCTACTGCTTTATCACCAAATTCTAATGCTTTTTTGTAATCTTTTTGTTTAAAATATACAGCACTTAAATTTGAAGCTGCTGGTGCATATTTAGGATTAATTGCTAATGCTTTTTCAAAATCTTTTTTCGCATCATCTAATTTCCCCTGTTCCATTAACGTTACACCACGATTGTTATAAGCTAAATAAAAATTGGCATCTACAGAAATCGCTCGATTAAAAGCTGCTAATGCTCCTATATAATCTTTCATTTTCTTACGTGTTGTTCCAATGTTATTTAAAACAAAAGCCAATTTTGGATTCTTCTTAACAGCTTCTTCATACTCTTGAATTGCTTTCGGATAATTCTCCAACATTCTGTAGCAACTTCCACGATCATTATATGCAAAAGCATAATTTGGATCTAATTCGATTGCTTTCGTGAAATATTTGATTGCGCCATTATAATCTGCTTGTAAAAAACGTAAAGTACCATAATTGTAATATGCTTTTGCGCTCTTTGGATCAATCTGAATTGACTTTTCGTAATCTTTCTCAGCATTTAAATAATCACTTTGACCTTGAAAAGCTCTACCTCTTTGAAAATAAGCTTTAGAATAATTTGGATCAATATTAATTAACTCATTCAACGTTTTTGATGCTTCCGAATACAATTCTGCTTCGTTTTCTGCAACTCCTTTATTGTAATAAGCTCCCGTAAATTTTGGATCTAATTTTACAGATGTAGAGAATTGTTCAATTGCTCCTTTGTAATTTTTCTCACCAAAAAGCTGAATACCTTTATTATAAGCTTCTTGACTTTTTGCGATTGCATCATTTTGGGAATTTAACTTCGCAATTGAATCTCTATAGGCAATTTCTGCCGGTGTTAAATCTTCCAATTGAGCATAAACGCCCATCGAGAAAAACAACACAATAGATAAAATAGTAGATTTTTTTAACTTCACTTTCTCTGGTTTTAAATTTTTAGTGTTTTCGAATATACTAAGACTTAATATTTTTTTGAATTAGAAGTTTTCAACACACTTGGACAATCTTCAAATAATTTTAATTTACATTTTGACGAATAAACCCACTCAAACTGAAATAATCAAAGGAAAAATCTAATTAATTACACGAAATAATCGTTCCATGTTATGAACTAAAATTGTTATTAATTTATCAAAATGATTACCTTTAAAGCCGTAAAACTTGAACTATGTCAAAAGAAGTATATATTGTAGATGGTGTTAGAACTGCCATTGGAAGTTTTGGTGGAACTTTAGCACCAGTTAGAGCAGATGATTTAGGAGCTATCGCCTTAAAAGGACTGATGGATCGTCACCCAAATCTTGATCCTTTACTAATCGAAGATGTTATTATGGGGTGTGCTAATCAAGCAGGAGAAGATAACAGAAATGTTGCTAGAATGTCAAGTTTATTAGCTGGTTTACCTTACCAATTAGGAGGTGAAACTGTGAATAGATTGTGTGCTTCAGGAATGGCTGCTACAATGAATGCTGCTAGAGCGATTAAAGATGGTGCTGGTGATATTTACATCGCTGGTGGTGTTGAACATATGACACGTGGACCTTGGGTTATCTCAAAAACTTCATCTGCATACGGTCGTGATGCTCAAATGTATGATTCATCTTTTGGATGGCGTTTTATCAACCCTAAAATGGAAGAATTATATGGTGTTGACAGCATGGGAGGTACAGCTGAAAATTTAGCTGAAATGTATAAAATCGACAGAGCTTCACAAGATAAATTCTCAGCTTGGTCACAAGAAAAAGCTGCAAAGGCTATTCAATCTGGTCGATTCGCTGAAGAAATTATTCCAGTTTCAATTCCACAAAAAAAGAAAGACCCAATCGTTTTCCAACAAGATGAGTTTGCTCGTCCGGAAACAACGTTAGATACATTAGGAGGTTTAAGACCTGCTTTCAAAAAAGACGGAACGGTAACTGCTGGAAATGCATCAGGTTTAAATGATGGTGCTGCAGCATTATTAATCGCTTCAGGTGAAGCTGTTGAAAAACACAATTTAAAACCATTAGCTAAAATTATTTCTGGAGCTATAGCAGGTGTTGAACCAAGAATTATGGGAATCGGTCCCGTTTATGCATCTAAAAAAGCACTTGAAAGAGCTGGTTTAACGTTAGACCAAATGGATATTTTAGAATTAAACGAAGCGTTTGCTGCTCAAGTTCTTGCATGTACACGTGAATTAGGTTTAGAAGATAATGATCCAAGAATTAATCCAAACGGAGGTGCAATCGCTTTAGGTCACCCACTTGGAATGTCAGGCGCTAGAATATTACTATCAGCAGCGATTGAATTACAAAAAACAAATAAACGTTATGCACTTGTCACAATGTGTATCGGACTTGGTCAAGGATACGCTGTTGTTATAGAAAGAGCATAAGATTACCAACCTTTTAAAATATAAAACGTTTGATATAATACGATTATGAAAAAAATTATACTTCTTATTATAACAAGCGTTTTTTTGTTTTCCTGTCGAAAACAAAAGACATCTTGGGATTCAGATTGGAATATTCCTGTTGTAAATGACACTATTTCATTGGATAAATTTGTAAATGATTCGACATTATCTGTTTTATCATCAGGTATGTATGAATTGGATTTACATCGAACATTAATGGATATTAATCTTTCTGATCTCATTACAATCCCTGATACTACGATTAAGACAAATTACATTTTATCTGTAAATAGTTTAGTTTTAACACCCGGTTCAAATTTTGTAAACCCCTTACAAATCGAAGAACATCCGATTGATTTAAAAGATGTTCAACTAAAAAAAATCAGACTTAAAAAAGGTGCAATTTCTTTAAAGTTATCCAATCCTGTAGGTACGAAAACATATTTCACAATTACCCTTCCTGGAGTAACAAAAAATGGGATTGATTTTCAACATGTATTCATCGCTCCTCCTGGCTCACAAAGCAATCCTGGAATTGTTATTGAAAATGTTGATATTTCAGGATATGATATGGATTTAACTGGACCGAATGGGGGAAGTTATAATGTACTTCAATCAAATGTCGCAGTAAAAACAGACCCTTCCGGACCAACAGTAACAATTACCAATCAAGATGTTACAAAAGTTGAAGCAACAATCAAAAACATTAAAGTCGATTATGCAAGAGGTTACTTCGGAAATAAAATCATCTCGGATACAACAACTACAACAATCGATGCCTTATCGAAATTAATCGCAGGATCAATTGATTTACCGTCAACGAATTTATCGTTCACTATTTCAAATGGACTTAAAATCAGTGCGAAAGCTACATTATTTGAAATCAAAAGTGAAAATTATGCATCAAATAGTGTGACACTTCAACACCCCCAAATAGGTCAACCGATGTTTTTAGATCCTGCAATAGGCACTTGGGATAATTTCACGCCAAGCCTAAAAACAATTCAATTTAATTCTTTGAACAGTAATTTAGAAACTTATTTAGAAAATTTGGGATCAAAGCATTCAATAGGCTATTCTATTCAATTAAATCCTTGGGGGAATGTTTCTGGGGGTTGGAATGAAATTTTCCCAAATAGTAAATTGAAAGTTTCGATAGATGCTCAAATGCCATTAACTATAGGTTTTAATGGATTGACCGCTCAAGATACGTTTGATTTTGATTTAAATCAGGATGAGAAAAAATCACATATAAGTTCGGGTAAATTCAGTCTAACAACTCAAAATTCATTTCCTTTTGGAAGTGAGATTACGTTGTTTTTGGTGGATCAAAATGGGAATACACTTTACACCGTTACTGGTGATGATAAAATCACTTCTTCACTTTATGGTTCTGACTATACATCCCAAGGATTAATATACTCTAAATCAAATATTAACTTTAATTTATCGGAAGAAATCATAAAAAACATTAGCTCTATTCATAAAATTGTAGTGAAAGCAAAATTGGATAGTCCCTCTCCTTCATCAGGAACAAATCAGCAAGTAATCATTCCGGAAGGAGCATTTCTTGGTGTTCAATTAAAAGCAATTTTTAAACTTAAAGCACGTATTTAGATGAAATTTAATTTTTTTCTATTTCTATTAATTACTGGGATGAGTTATTCTCAACAACTTCTTCCAATTCAATACGACACACTTTCAAATTATAATGAAATCATATTAAATGGTTCTGGAGAATATTCTTCAACTGCTATGAGAAATGAATTTATGGGGAAATTCATTAACGGCGGTTATCTTTCAACAGAAATCAAAGATCATTCGTTCAAAAAAATGAACGGCCTAAACATTACAGGATTTGATGTTAATTCTGAGCTTGAATATCGAAATCTTAAAGTCAATTTATTTAAAAAATCTAATATTGGTCTTATCATCAAAACAGGATATACTTCTATTGGATCAATGACCTATTCAAAAGACGCATTTGGATTGACATTTTACGGAAACGAACAGTATATCGATAAAACAGTGAATTTAACGGGTACAGAGTTTAAATTCTCAACATTTCAAAAAATAGGTTTGGGTATTATTTTCAAAAAATCAAAATCAAGTATTTGTTTTAACTACTTTAATCTTCAAAACAATGTTCAAGGTTCAATTATTGACGGAGCGTTTTATCAACCAAATGGTGGATTTAATGATAGTCTAAAAATCAACGGAGATTTTAGCAGTTCTAATGGCGCAAAATTTAATAAAGGATATGGCTTTGGAATAGATTTAGATTTAAAACTAAAAATAGACTGGACGAAAGAACAAAATGCATACATTCAATTTGTAGTGAAAAATTTAGGTTTAGCGACAATTTCATCTGGTGCAACTACTTACACGTTTGATTCCACTTATCATTACAGCGGTTTCAAATTAAATCAGTTGATTGGCGAAAACAATGTATTTTCAGATACCACTCAAATATATTCTCAATTAGGAATTCAGAAATCAATTCAACGCTCTAATTTATTTTTACCTGTAATGCTCCAAGTAGGAAAAATTGTCGATCAATATCAACTTCGAAAATTACAATCATTTTTTGGAATTAGAATGTTTCCAACGATGTCTTATATTCCATTAGTTTATGCTGGAGCAAATTATAAATTGAATCAAGTTTTCGATTTTGGACTTCAAGAAAGTTATGGAGGATTTGCAAATTTTAGAACAGGACTTTATGTTAACGCTAAAATAAAAAAATGGGTATTTGGAATTGCATCTGAAAACATCATTGGAGCTTTCAATAAAAACGGAAATGGTAAATCATTAATTTTCAGACTACAATGCAGATTTTAATTAAAACGTTTCTAATTCTTGTTTCTCCATTCATAGGATGGTCACAAATTTCATTCTATAAATTGTATTCTAACAATGGATATGATTTTGGTCAAGGAGCAGTTCAACTTGAAGATAGTAGTTACATTATAACAGGTTCCTCAAGTAGTTTTAGTGAAACCAATTCCTCTCAAGCATTTTTGTTAAAAATAGATAGTTTAGGACAAAATATTTGGTCTAAAAATTATGGTGGAATTGAAACAGATTGGGGAAGACGCGTTTTATATTCAAAAAATGATGCTTTATATGTAAGTGGCTTTACCAATTCAATCGGAAATGGTGGTTATGATTTCTATCTAATCAAAACTGATTTATCAGGAAATTTAATTTGGGAAAAATCATATGGTGGTTCAGGATGGGAAAAAGTAAACGATGCCGTTTTACTTCCTGACACAAGCATTTTAATGGTTGGCGAAACCAATTCTCGAACATTAGGTGATAAAGATATTTACTTGGTGAAAACAGATAAAAATGGTGATACCCTTTGGACCAAACAAATCGGCACTTCTGGTGAAGACTTTGCAACAAGTATTAGACTTTTAAACGATAGTATTTGTGTCATAGGAGGTCAAATTTACAATGCTGATTCATTAATGACGAAAGCGTATCTTTTAAAATTAAATGTCAACGGAACGATTATTTGGGAACATCAATACGGAAAACATGGAAATACTATTTTTAAAGATTTGTGTTTAGTTGGAGATCACATCAATGCCGTGGGGCACAAACAAAATATAGTAACAGGCAAGATTGATCCTATATGTTCTAAAATATTTTTAAATAGCAATGAAGATTACCTATTTGAAGACATCTTAACAGGAGATTATTATTACGAATTAGTCACTACTTATGCACAAACAAATAAACTCTACTTCGCATTAAATTCTTCGGTACCTGGCTCAACTTATTCAGAAGGTTTAGACTTGTCTATCGCAAGGTTTACTGAGTCATTATTATGGGACAGTCATTCTGTAAACGTTTCTAATGTTGGAGATGATATAGCTGGGCAATTAATCCCGACAAATGATGGAGGAGTATTAATGGTTGGATATAATACTCATTTTGGTGCCGGTGGAAATAACGTTTTTGCTTTTAAAATTGGAGCTGATGAAGTTTTTCCTAATACAACTAATACCCCAACTGTTTCTCCTTTAGTTGAATTAATTGAGTTGGAAAATGAATCAATTTCATTTTATCCTAATCCGGTTTTAGATTATTTAACAATTCAATTACCTGAAAATTGGTCAGGCAAAGTTTATCTGACAGATCTACTTGGTAAACAATTGTTTGAACAAGAAAATCCTACTCAAATCAAATTAAACGACTATTCAAACGGAAATTACATTTTAACCTTCAGAAATTCAAAAGGTTCAAAATCAAGTAAAATGATTACAATCAATCATTAACTACCATTCAAAGGCTTGTTCAGTAAACCATTTCCCTTGAACTCTTAGCGTTTGTTCAATAACATCTCTGACACAGCCATTTCCTCCTAAAACAGGTGATTGATAATGTGAAATTTGTTTGATTTCAACGCAAGCATCTTGTGGACAGGTTGCTACTCCTACCGTTTTCATTACATGATAGTCTGGAATATCATCTCCCATATATAACACTTCTGAATCTATTAAATCATGTTTCTCTTTCAGATCCTTATAAACATTTAATTTATTAGAAGAACGAAGATGAACTTCTTTTACCCCTAAACCTTCTAACGCTTCTTTTACATCAATCGAGTTACCTCCAGTAATAATGAAGATTTTATATCCTAATTTTGAAGCGTATTGAAGCGCATAACCATCTTTAGAATTTAGACTTCTCATGAAATCACCTTTGTATAACATTATCGTACTGTTTGTCAATACTCCATCAACATCAAAAACAAATGTATTTACGGTATTTAATCTTTCTTTATAACTAGTCATTTTTCTTGTGATATGTATTGATGATACTTGATGATATTACTTGATAAATTTCTTTCTCTAAACCATTTAACTCTTTTAAATGCGTTTCGATAATATTTGAATCATTTCTCCTCGCCGGTCCAGTTTGTGCATCATAAGGAGAAACTTCTGTAATTTTAGAAACCGTTTCGAACATTAATGGTTTTAAATAATCCCAATTCAAATTGTTTTCATCCAAATACTTCTTTGCGATAAATGCTAAGTGATTGGAAAAATTATTTACGAAAACAGCTGCTAGGTGAAGCTTCTTACGATCAGTTGAATTTGCAAGTGAAACATTAACACTCAATAGTGAGGCCAATTCCATTAATTCTTTTTCAAACGTTTCATTCGAAGACTCAATTAAAAAAGGAACTTTTGAAAGCGAAATTGATTTGGTCTTTGAAAATGTTTGAAGCGGATAAAACACTCCTATTTTATCTAATTTTGGTAGAGAATTCAATTCTACACTTCCAGAGGTGTATGCAACTCGAAAAGTAGAAGGAATAGCTTTAACAACCTTTCCAACAGAATCATCATTCACACAAACTAAAACCAAATCACAATTTGGAATGGATGATATTGAATCAAAAAAGGGAACATTAAATTTTACCGATAAATCCTTTGCTGAATGACTGTTTAAACTACAAACACCAACAATATTTACAACCTTTGATAAAGCTAAAGCTAAATGGGAAGCAACATTTCCTGCACCTACAATGAATATGTTTTTTAATTGCATATTCAAAGATACTTATAAAGAAAATAATCTAAAAAGATTTATTGTTTTTCAATCATCTTTTGATCAATTTCATTGGAAATGACTTTAAATTTGACTCCTTCTTTTTCAACAATTGACTCAATAATCTCTAGATCAATAAATGATAAGTAATAAATTGACATGATTTTATTTGTTTGGTCAACTTCAAAATTATAGAACCCTTTTTTTTCTACTAAAACATTTTCAATTTGCTCCAAAGCTCTAACATCAAACGATTCTGAAGCTTTTATTTTTAACAATTTAGGAGTACTTTCTTTTTGACGAACCATATAAATGGCTTGCTCGTATTTTTTTGAAAACAATTCATTGGATTGACCATATGCATTGAGACCAACAATCATTATAATAATTTGTATTGATAATTTCATATTATTGAAGTATTATTTTTTCAATTGAAAAAGCACCATTCTCTTGAATTGCTTTTAAATAATAAACACCTTTATTGTAATTTTTTAGATCAAATTTTAATTTTCCGTTTATGTTATCATTAAAATTCTTACGCTCTAAAATTTCACCGACTTGATTAATTAAGACCAGCTCAACTCCAATGTTAACTTCATTAACTTCAACGTTAAAATAATTATTTGTTGGATTCGGATAGACTTTCAAATTTATCATATTATTTCTATCTATAGAAATCACCTTTGTCTTTTTCGAATTTCCATTAATATCATATTGTTTTAATCGATAATAATTTATTCCGGAAGAAAAATTGTAATCATTTAACTCATAATGAATAGTTCTTGTTGAAGTTCCGTGTCCTTTTACTTTCCCTATTGATTCAAAATCAAAACCATTAACTGATTTTTCAATAATAAAATAATCGTTATCTATTTCTGAAGCAGTAGACCAACGAATAATATTCGCTAAATCACTTTTATAAACATTAAAAGAAATTAATTCAACTGGTAACAAGATTCCTGAAGCTGACCATCCTGACACTGTAAAATCACATGCATCACCTCCGTAACCATCAACCATTAAATAATAATTCTGTCCAATTGTCAAGCCAGTCGCAGTAACTGTTCCAGTTGTTGGTATTCCTGGATTCCAACAATTCGACTTTGAAGTGAATACCGAACAACAACCACTCCCGTTTGTTGTTAAAGAATATACTTCTGCCTGAATACCATCCGCATTTGAGCAATTATAAACAGACGTAAAATTAAAAGTCTCAGATGCTGCTGAAGCAGTAAATTTATACCAAGAATTATTTTCAATTGAACCACAAAATAATGGATCTAAATTATCTGGTGTATCACTTGAATAAACATCAGTTGTTGCTGAATTCCAACTTGAGGCACCTTTTGTTAATGTCGCAGGGTTGCTACAATAGTCATTATTAGAAACATTTCCACAAGCCCCCATACTCACAGCACAGATATTGAATGTTCCAGATTGAGAACTTCCGTAAGACCATACACGAATATACATTGTAGTACCTGCCGTTTGTCCAGATAAAGAAATTTTTGACATTGATCCTACTCCACTATTGTCATCACATGAAACAAGTGTTAATCCTCCGCACGCCCCAGAATATACGGCTATTCCTGAATCAGTAATTCCATCAGCTGATGTATTAATTTCAAATCCTCCAGATGCAGGAACAACAATTTTAAACCAAACATCATTTGATGTATAATTTGCACAGCCTGGTGCTGGAACTCCTGCAGAAGATGTAGCACCAATTGTAGTACCAGATGTATTTGAACAAGCTAAATTAGCAGTTAATGTTGTAGCAGAACATGGTTCATCATTTGATGGTGGTGGTGCAGGTTCAGTTATACAAATGTTAAAATCACCTGTACTTCCCCCATCATAATCCCATACGCGAATATAATAAACACTTCCACCTGTTAATCCTGTAGCAACAATTTCCGACATTAAGTCAGAGCCTCCATCATCATCACAATACAATTCTGAACCTGGTGTAGAACAATCTGTTGCAGAATATAAAGACATTCCTGAATCGGTTAAAGTTCCTGCTGTTAAAGTTATTGTTGCAACACCACCTGCAGGTGCTGTAAATTTATACCAAACATCTGGCGAGGAACTATAATTCGCACACAATGGTGTTGAAAATCCGTTATTTGCAGAAGTTGATCCGACTAAAGTACCCAAGGTATTTGAACACGAAGTAGAAGGTGTTAAGGTTGTTGCTGTACAAGGTGTATCACCTTGACTATAAATTGTTGAACACAATAAATAGAATGTAGCAAATAGTAAATTGCGTAGCACTTATTTGTAGTTTAATAGTTTATTTTCGACAAAAGTACAATTATTTTGTCGAACTACTAAACGCGTTTAATAGATTTTTTTAAACAAAAAAGAATAGCCTTGTATTCTTAATTTGCTAAAGCTTCTCCCAAAGCCTCATAATTAATCCCATCAAAAGTTCCAGAAGACATCATAAGCAACACTGAATTATCCCAATTCTGTTGATTAATAAAATCTAAAACGGCTTGCGTATCTGTTTTTACAATCACATTTCCTCCAAAAGATTTTTGAACTAATTCTATTGTAATTGGATCTAACTTTTTATGCTTTACAACATCATGACTAAAATAAACCAATGCTTCGTCAGCTTGATTCATTGAATCTAAATAATGAGGTAAAAATTCCTTTTTCAATGAAGAAAACGTATGTAATTCCATACAAGCCACAACTTTACGATTAGCATACTGCTCTTTCACTGCTTTAGTTGTTGCTTTTAATTTAGATGGTGAATGTGCAAAATCTTTGAACATAACGAACGTATCATTTTCAACTACTTTTTGTAATCTTTTTCCAGCACCTTTAAAGGTTGAAATAGCAGTAAAAAAATCAGATGGTTGAATTCCTATTGCTTCTCCAATTCGCATTGCCCCCATTAAATTTTGAAGATTATGTTGTCCAAACAATTTTAAATCATACGATTTCCCTTCAATATAAAGTCTTGTTCCTTCATTTGTCACTTCATATTGAGGAGTTGAATAAGCAACCGTTTTTACTTTTGAAGCGTACTTTAATCCTAATTTATTAACCTCATCATCTTCTGAATTGTAAACGAATGTTCCTTTTGGATCAATCAAATTACAGAAAATATCAAATTGCTCAACATAATTTTCAAAAGTTGGGAAAACATTAATATGATCCCAAGCAATACCGCTCAAAATTGCAATATTTGGTTTATATAAATGAAATTTAGGACGTCTATCAATAGGTGAACTTAAATATTCATCTCCTTCTAAAATCATAACTTTTGCATCATCTGAAAGTTTAACCATACAATCGTAACCTTCTAATTGAGCTCCAACCATATAATCAACATTCATTCCCAACGCATTCGTAACATGAAGAATCATTGATGTAATCGTCGTTTTTCCATGACTTCCACCAATCACCACTCTTATTTTATCTTTACTTTGTTCATACAAATATTCAGGATAAGAGTAAATTGGAATATTTAATTCTTTCGCTTTTAGTAACTCAGGATTATCTTCTCTTGCATGCATTCCTAAAATGACCGCATCCAAATTCGTAGTAATTAACGTTTCGTTCCAACCAATATTTGAAGGTAGAATCCCTTGCTTTTCTAACCTCGTTCTAGATGGTTCGAAAATCTCGTCATCTGAACCAGTTACATTGATTCCTTTTCTGCTTAATGCAATCGCTAAATTATGCATTGCACTCCCTCCTATTGCTATAAAATGTACGTTCATTTTTTACTTTCGATATTATAAAACTATTTAATAGTTTCTTTTCAAATTTGATCCTTGCGTCTCTTTCTGCCAGATATATTCCGTGATCGGTTGATCATTTTTAGAATACGTTGTAGCTTGAAGTGTCTGCGTTCGAACATAAACAGTTCCTTTACCTTCAATTACCACTATTCTTCTTGTAATAATTGAAGTCATCAAACCATTTTGATCTTTTTGAGTAAATGATTCCTGAGAAACACCTTCTGGATATTGACTACCAATTGCATTTTTAACAATCGGTTTAGGATCTTGTTCTTTTTGTTTATCGTGAATTGACTCCTGAGCTTTGAAGTGCTTCTCATCTTGTTTATTTATATCTTTTGCTACATCATCTTTCATCGATTTTGTAACATCTTGCATCAATGCTGTATTTACCTTTTCTGCTTCAACAGATGCAGCAGTATTTGAAGAAACAGTAACATTAGCATCATGTAAACCGTTATCAGCTTTTGTTATTTGTTCATTATCAACATTATTTGTTGCAGAATAATTTTCTGTTGTCCTTTTAACTAAATCTTTTGTTTCAGCGACATTTTTATCATTTTTTGCTTTTTCTTGAGCTGCAGTTCCTTCATCTTTCGCTCTTTCTGACTCAATCAAACCTTTACTACCTTGATATTTATCTGTCTCTTTTTTATCTTTTTCAAACAATGCTTGTTCTTGTTGTTTTTCAGTTGCTTTATACACCTCAACCGTTTCTTTTCTGTTTTCATCATTTGAAGAAGCGATTGTATTCATTTTTGTTTGAATATTATCCGTTATTTTTGATGCCTCAAATCCTGCCAACTCATCTTTATTCGACTCGCTAGTTATTTTAGATTTGGCTTCATTATTTTTAACTTTTAATGTTTCTGTCGATTCTTTTCTATTCTCATCTTTTTCTGAAAACTCAGCAGATGTTTTACTAACTAATTCGGCCACTTGCTTTGCTCCTGAATAACCTGCTTCTCTATCTTTATCAACTTCTGCAACTTGAACTTTATTAATCTCAATATCAGCTTGTTTTACTTCACCTGCCAATTTAGGTGCTCTCAAACTATTTACATATTCTTTCTCAGACATTACATTTGTAGCAATATCAATTGTTTTTTCGGCTCCTTCACGTTCATTTGCTTTCTTCAATTCAGTAGTCTCAAAATCACTACTTGATTTTAAATCTTTATCTTCAATAGATGTTTGTGCATTTTTTCGTTGCTCATCATCATTTTCTGGATTTAAAACCGTTTTCAATTCAATCGCTCTTACTTTTTGATTTGAAGAAATATTTTCAGCTTGTTCATTATTCTCTCCTTCAATTAATTTATTGCCATTTGAATTATTGTACTGTTTAATTACATCACCATTTTCACTTGCAGAAGTTGATCTTTCTGAAGCATCTTTTTGATTTTGCAATTCAATAGCGCTTAATTTTTCTTTTGATTGTAAAATATCTCCTTTTTCAAAATTATCAGCATCAAAATCTGCTTTCTCTTTTTCTTTGTTAAGTGTTGATAAAGATTGGGAAGACTCTTTACGATTATCCTCATTTTTACCCGCTGTAGTTTCAAGTGTTGTTCGAACATTAAAAAGATCTTCTGTAGATTTCAAATGCTCATCTTGTTTTTGAACATCTAAACTCAACTCTTTCGTATTCGTTCCATTGACACGTTCTGCCAACTTAGCTTTCTCTAATTTTTGACGATCCTTTTCTGCTTGATTCAAGGCTGCCATTCCATCAATCAAACTATTATTATCTATAGGTTCTCCAAGCGGCTCTAATTTTTCAGAAGTTGAAACAGTCGAATTTAACAATACATCTAATTCTTTCAATTTCTTAGTGGCATAAAGATCTTTTGGTTTTATTTCCAATGCTTTCGAATAATCTTCTTTTGCTTTTAAATAATCTTTCCCTTTATAAAGATTATCACCTGACTTAATCGCTAATTTATATGCTTTTTCAAGTTCAGCAGATGAACCTTCTCTAATCAATCGATCCGATTCGATAACTTGTTTAGTTGCATATTTATCATTAACAATTTGCGTTAAAGCCAATTCATAATTCTTTTTTGCATCAACATAATTTTTCTGTTGAAAAAAAGCATCTGCATCTTTAATGTATTTATCAAATTGTGCCTTTTTCTCATTTGAATTACCAGCAGTTGAAGACTGATTATCTATCAATTGTTGTACTTCAGAGATTTTTGCTTTTGCAGGAGCGTCTCCAACTTTAATCGTCAAAGCATTTTGGTAACTAGCCAAAGCTTCCGTATACTTCTTCTCTTTCACCAATTTTTCACCTAATAACATAGCATCGGTGTAAAGCTTATTTTTTTCAGCTTCCGAAGTTTGACCTGCAACTAATTTACTTAACTCATCTATTTTCTTTGGTGGAACTACCTCTTCAGGTTTAATAACTTTTGCTGCTTCGTAAGCTTGTATCGCTTTTTTATAATCTTTTGCCTTTTCTGCTGTTTCGGCGATTGCTATTTTTTCTTTATATTGTTTATCAGCTAATTCTAAAGCATTAATCTTAGCTAATAAATCGTCTGGACGTTTATCATTTGGAACAATATTCAACTGTTTATTGAAACTTTTTGCACGCTCAATTAAATCTTTAGCTTTCTGATAATCTTTTTCTAAAATTGCTTTATCTACAACAACAAAAATCTTTTCGTAATTTTTCTTTTCTTCTGAACCTTGATTTTTAGCCAATTCCTCTGCTGCTTTTGCTTTATCAACAGGTTCTTTTTCTGAAGGTTTTACAACAAGTGCTTCGTTAAATTTCTTAATCGCTTCAACATAATTTTTAGCAACAACAAATTTATCTCCTTCAGCCATCAACGCTTTGTATTTTGCATCAATTTGAGCTTGATTTGATGAGTTTTTCTTCAAATCTTCTAATTCAGCAATTTTCGTTTTAGGTAAAGCTTCTGTTGGTTTCTTAGTTTGTGCTTCTTTGTATTTAGCAATTGCTCCATCGTAATTTTTAGAATTTGCTAACGCTTCTGCATCAGAAATTAATTTAGCGTAATCCTTTTCTAGTTGAGCTTGACCATCATTAGCTTTAATCCCTGCTTCTACCTCTTTCAATTTAGCAGTTACTGTTGGGTCTACTTTAATAGTATTTGCTTCTTCTAATTTCGATTTCGCTTCAGCCCATTTTTTTTCAGTTGCTAATTTAAAACCTTCTGTTTTCAATGTCTCAAATTGCTTGTCTTTCTCAGCTTGACCTTTTAATGCGTTTTGCTTTGTATTAATTTCATTTATTTTTGCTTGAGCAACAGTATTTGAAGCATCTAACTTTAAGACTTCTTCAAACTTCAATTTCGAATTATCCAGATCATTCTTAGTTAACAAAGCAGTTCCGTCAGCAATCAACTTGTCAACTTTTGCTTTTTTATCTGCAGCAGCAGCATCACCAGCCAACAAATTGTCAATTTCAGTAATCTTTTGTTTTGGAACTGATTGAGTTGGATCAATTGTCCCAGCTTCTTGATATTTCGCTTTTGCTTCTTTTAATTTACCTGAACTTTGTAATTGCTCAGCAGCTGTAATTGCAGCATTATACTTATCTGTTTTTTGTTTATCCGAAGCTAAAGCAGCATCAATTTCTTTTAGTTTAGCTGTAACTACAGCATCTACTTTAATCGTATTTGCCTCCTGTAATTTTGCTTTAGCCTCAGACCATTTTTTATCAGTAGCCAATTTAAGACCTTCAGTTTTCAATGCTTCAAATTGCTTGTCTTTCTCTGCTTGACCTTTCAAAGCATTTTGCTTCGTATTGATTTCATTTATTTTAGCTTGAGCCACTGCATTTGTCGCATCTAACTTCAACACTTCTTCAAATTTCAACTTTGAATTATCAAGATCATTCTTAGTCAACAATGCTGTACCATCAGCAATTAACTTATCAACTTTTGCTTTTTTATCTGCACTTGCTGCTTCTCCAGCGATTAAATTATCGATTTCAGTGATCTTTTGTTTTGGAACAGCTTGAGTTGGATCAATTGTCCCAGCTTCTTGATATTTCGCTTTAGCTTCTTTTAATTTCCCTGAACTTTGAAGTTGCTCAGCAGCTGTAATTGCTGCATTGTATTTATCCGTTTTTTGTTTATCTGCAGCACCTTTTGCAATTAAATCGTCAATCTCTTTAATTTTTGCAGGTGGAATCGTTTGTGTTGGATCTAATTTCCCAGCTTCTTGAAATTTAGCTTTTGCTTCTGGTAGTTTGCCGCTAGTCTGTAAACTATTCGCTTCTGAAATCAATCCGTCATACTTTGCTTTGGCTTGATCTTTCGCCTTTGCTTCAGCTAATTTAGCATTTACACCATCCAATTTTGTCTTAACTGCAGAATCTTGCTTTAAAGCTAAAGCTTCTTCATATTTCGTTTTCGCTTCATCAAATTTTGAACCTGTTACAGCTTTATCTCCTGCAGCAATTAGTTCTTTTATTTTTGTTTCTTGAGCTGCTTTATTCTTTTCCTCTTCTTTCAATTTATTAACCGCAGCAATTTGTTGACTTGGATAAGGATCCGAACTTTTCTTTTTTATTGCTTCGTTATATTTAGCTATCGCATCATCGTATTTCTTTTGATCTCTTAGATTATCTGCAGCTTTTACTAAGTTGGTATACTCTTGATCAGCTTGTTGCGCAGCCATTTGTTCTTTCTTTTCTGCTGCTAACAATTTCTCGCATTCCAAAATTTTATCTGTTGGATACTTCTCTTTCGGTTTTATACCATTCGCTAATTCAAATTTTACAATCGCTTCTTGATATTTTTTCTGACCGAATAATGCATCTCCAGCTTTTACAGCTTCTGTAAATTTTGCATCATCTTCATTTGGAGCTGCTGGAGCTTTTGCTAGAAGATCGTCAACCTTCTTTTTCATTTTATTCAAAGCAGCCATATCAGGAACAACTCCCATTTGATTTGGATCCCAAGAAAGTATAACATAAGGTTCGCTATTCAAAAACGAGAAATCTACACCTTGTCGCTCTGCAAACATACTTACATCACCAGGAAATTGAACTTCACTTCCTGCTAAAACATCTTCAATATTCATTTTGGAACCATCAAAACTCAAGCGCTTACTAACTAAACCAGCTTTTGAGTATACGATGACAAATTTCATCCCAATTGGTCCGGTATAATTAAAACCATATTTACCATTTGAACCAGAAACACCCGTAGCCAATTGTTGCCCATCTTTCATTAATGAAACGGTAACACCAGCTTCTTTTTTTCCTAAGTCAGTATTCGTGATTATTCCTGAAAATTTGTAAATAATGTTATCTTGAGCATAACTCAAAACACCAACAAACAAACTCACTATTAGTATAAATAATTTCATATCTTTGGTATAAACGTAAATCTGTACAACTAGATACAGTTTTGGTTTAATTATTTTTAATAAAAAACAAATATCGTAAAAAACTTCTAAAGTTTTTCATTTATAACACGCAAGAACTATGCTAAAAATTAACGATTTAAGTTACTGGGAAAAAGACACTTACTTCAACAATGTTGATTACTTAATCATCGGAGCTGGAATTGTTGGATTTAGCACAAGTTTAGAAATCAAAAAAAAGCATCCAAAAGCAAAGATTCTGATTATTGAAAGAGGATTCTTACCTACAGGGGCGAGCTCTAAAAATGCAGGTTTTTCGTGCTTTGGAAGTGCAACAGAATTAGTTGATGATTTATCTCATATTTCTGAAGAAGATGTATGGAAAACAGTTGAAATGCGTTGGCAAGGTTTGCAGAATTTACAATCAATCATCGGAAGAGAAAATTTAGATTTACAAATCAATGGTTCTTGGGATTTAATAACTGAAAACGAAAGAACTATTGGACATGAAACGTTAGAAAAACTTGATTATCTGAACGAAAAAATCGAGACGATTACAAATGAAAAAAATGTTTATTCCATTGATAAAAAGATTCAAGAAAAATTTGGATTCAGCAAAGTAGAGTCAAGTTTTTACAATCGATTAGAAGGTCAAATTAATAGTGGACGAATGATTCACAAATTCCACCAATTAGTTCTTGAAAATGGAATTCACTGTTTATTTGGAATTGAAGCTCTCTCCATCAATTCTTCTGACACGACTTCTATTATACACACTTCTATTGGTGAAATTAAAGCTTCTAAAATTTGCATTTGCACGAATGGTTTTGCAAAACAATTTTTACCAGATGAAGATGTTAATCCGGCAAGAGCTCAAGTTTTAATCACAAAACCAATACATAATTTAGAACTAAAAGGTACTTTTCATTACCAACAAGGATATTACTACTTTAGAAATATTGACAATAGAATATTATTAGGAGGTGGAAGAAACCTAAATTTTGAAGGAGAAACAACAACTTCTTTTGAGCAAACAGATCAGATTAAAAATGCCTTAATTGATTTACTCCACAATGTAATCACCCCAAACCAACCTGTTGAAATCGAGCATTTTTGGTCGGGCATCATGGGAGTTGGAAAAACTAAAAAACCAATCATCAAATTGATTCATCCTAACATTGCTGTTGGTGTTCGCTTGGGAGGAATGGGTGTTGCAATTGGCTCATTAGTTGGTAAAGAAATTTCTGAAATCATCAATTAATAAAAAATTGTTAAACATTCGTTAAAATCAAAAAAAAAGCAAATTTTAAACAACTAATTTGATCTCGTTTACGTTATATAAGTAGAAACTATAAATCTCTGCGTTATGACTACTAAACACATTCAAAAGCTAAATGAAGCTGTTTATATTTTACGCAACTTCATTGAATTAAGCGCACAACTACTGCCTTTTTTGGTAGAATTAAAGTATGCTAAAACGTTGACTGAAGAAGATCAAGTTGACAAGGAAAACATTATTGATTTGTATAAAAATTATGCCTTTGAGGATGAAACTTCAATTCAATTAATGGACTCTCCGATTCTTTCATTAATTCATGATTCTTTCGAAACAATTATCAAAGAAGATTCGAAAAAGAGAATATCACTTTCAAAAGTGAAAAAATTCATGAGAGAACACGATCGCCTTCAAGACAATTGGGCAATTATTGATGCAAATTAAAAAGAGAAATAAAAGTAGAATCAAATATTAATTTGGTTCTACTTTAAAACCATTTAAAATCAAATAAATCACTATTTTCGTATCTATGAAAACAGTGAAAGATCCCGGATTAGGCTCAAAATTTCAAAAACCTTTAAAACGTTTGATGAACCGTGATGGTTCCTACAATATCGTTAGACGAGGTGGATTGACTCCGCTTCAAGATTTTTATAAATATTTGATGGAACTTAAAACATACAAGTTTCTAATTTTCACATTATTGTTTTACATCGCTATTAATATATTCTTCACTTTTCTATATTTAATGGTTGGAATTGATCAATTAAATGGCATTTCAGATCATCAACATCCTTTTTTTAGTGCATTTTTCTTTTCTACTCAAACCTTTACAACTGTTGGCTACGGATCAGTCTCTCCTGGGAAAATGGGAGCAGAAATTATTGCAATGGTTGAAGCCTTTGTTGGATTATTAGCATTTGCATTAGTAACCGGTCAATTGTATGGTCGATTCTCCAGACCAAATGCCAGATTAGCTTTTTCGAAAAATGTAATTATCACTCCATTTGAAGAAGGTAAAGCAGTGATGTTTAAAATGGTAAATCAACGAAACAATGTATTATTAAATACAAAAGTTAAAGTCTTTCTTTCTTTAGATAAAACAGAAGGAGTTGACCACTTCAATAAGGATTATTTTCAATTGAACTTAGAAACTGATTCAATTACCTTTTTCCCATTAACATGGACGTTGGTTCACAAAATAAATGAAGATTCTCCTCTAATTAATCTTACATTAGATGAAATTACCGCAAAACGAGCTGAAATTTTTGTATTAATTGAGACATTTGATGAAACATTTTCACAGGAAATCGTACAAAAACATTCATACGGTCAAGGTGATTGGCTTGAGAATGTAAAGTTTGAAGGCAATTTTAGACCAAATGATGACGGAAAATTAGAATTATTTGTTGACGAAATCGACAAAGTAACAGCAATATAAAATGACAATAAAAGATATAAATACATCGATAGAACTACCTGTAATGGAATACTTTTACACGATTCAGGGTGAAGGTTTTTATTCCGGTCGTGCGGCGTTTTTTATTCGTTTAGCTGGTTGTGATGTTGGTTGTGTTTGGTGCGATGTAAAAGAAAGTTGGGATCATGAAGCACATCCAAACTTAACGATTGATTTTATTATAGAAGAAGTTTTAAAATCGAAAACAGATTTCGTTGTGATTACAGGTGGTGAACCAGCAATGTATGATCTTACAACTTTGATTAATAGACTAAAAGACAACAAAATCGAAACAGCTATTGAAACTTCTGGCTGCTACGAATTAATCGGAAACATAGATTGGTATTGCTTTTCACCTAAGAAATTTAAAAAACCAACAGAAGAAGCATATACAAAAGCAAATGAATTGAAAGTTGTGATTAGTCACCCTTCAGACTTTCAATGGGCAGAAGAACATGCTGCAAAAGTAAATTTGGAATGCAAATTGTACTTACAACCAGAATGGTCAAAACAAGAACGTTTTTTACCTGAAATAATAGAATATGTAAAGTTAAATCCTAGATGGAGAATTTCTTTACAGACACACAAATTCATGAACATACCTTAACAATTAGATTATGAAGTATCTATTTTTAACACTATTGACATTTGTTTTCGCAGCTTGTGGAGTTGCTCAAAAACCTTATTCTACAACGAATAAAAAAGCGATTAGTTATTTCGAAGAAGCGGAGAAAAATCCAACATCTCGAAATCCAAAAACATTGATGACGGAATACACTCCAGGGATTGAAAATTTAAATAAAGCTTTGGAAAAAGATTCGAACTTTTTAGAAGCTCATTTGTTCATTGCAAGTTTGTATGAATATTCAAACATGATTCCTCAAGCAATTAAACATTACAATCGAGCGATTCAAATCAATCCAAATTTCCCTTCGAGTGGTACAACGTACTATTTCTTAGCAGCTTGTCAACAAACAGTTGGAGATTTTGAAAACAGTGTGAAAAATTTCGATAACTTCATGAATAATCGAAATGCTGATGAAAACATGTTACAAAAAGCGGCTAAAATGCGTCAAGCAAGTGCATTTGGAGCTGAAGCGATGAAACACCCGACGAATTTCAAACCGATCAATATTGGACCTGGAATTAACACTGCTGATCCTGAATATTTCCCAACGATTACAGTTGATGGAAAAACAATTCTGTTTACAAGAAGAATTAAAGATGATCGTGTTCCAAATTATAAAATGCAAGAAGATTTTTATGTCTCTCAATTAACACAAAACAGATGGGCAACTGCAACTCCAATGCCTCCAAATGTTAATACGGTTTTAAATGAAGGTGCACCTACAATAAGTGCAGATGGTCGTTCATTAATCTTCGTCGCTTGTTCTGATCAATCTGGAGATAATTACTACGGAGAAGGAAGAAATGGAAAAGGAAGTTGCGATTTATTTATCACAAAAAAATTAGGTAAAACTTGGTCTAATCCTATTAATTTACCTGGTGGAGTGAATTCTACCATTTGGGAAAGTCAACCTTCACTTTCAGCTGATGGCAAAACAGTTTATTTTATCAGAAGAGTAAGTCGTCAGGGAGAACAACCAAATTCAGATATTTATGTAGCTCGTCTTCAAAAAGATGGAACAACATGGGGAATGCCTGAAAGACTACCTAGCAATATTAATTCTCCTGCTCAAGAAGAATCTGTATTAATTCACCCTGATGGAAAAACATTGTATTTTGCATCTAGAGGACTTATAGGTTTAGGTGGTTCTGATTTATTTGTTTCAAGAATGAAACCCGATGGAACTTGGGGGAATCCTGAAAATTTAGGTTATCCTATCAATACAAGTTCAGATGAAAATTCATTAATGGTTTCACCTGATGGAGAAATTGGTTTCTTTGCTTCTGACAGAGAAGGTGGTTATGGAGATTTAGATATTTATTATTTCGAAATGCCAGAAAATTTAAGACCTACAAAAACATTGTACTTTGAAGGTTTAGTTTTTGATGCTTTGACTCGTAAACCAATCCCAGGAAAATTCCAATTAATTGATTTAAAAACAGGAAAAGAGGTGATCATTTCTGAAGCTGATAAAGTAACAGGAGAATTCATGGTTTCACTACCTGTAAATAATGATTACGCTTTAAATGTGAATTATCCAGGTTATAATTTCTTTTCTCAAAACTTCAATATGACAAATCCTGAAGGATTAGAAGCGATTCACATGGATGTGCCAATGGTGCCAATTTCAAGTGAACTTCCAACTGTTTTGGATAACGTTTTCTTTGATTTAGGAAAAGCAACTTTACGTCCAGAGTCTTCCGTTGAATTGAATAAATTGAGAGATTATTTGGTCTTAAATCCGACTTTGAAAATTGAATTGGGTGGACATACCGATACGAGAGGAGATGCAGTAGAAAACATGACACTTTCAAGTAATCGTGCGAAAGCAGTTTACGATTATTTAATTGCTCAAGGAATTGTTGCTGATCGTTTAGCTTACAAAGGTTACGGTGAAACAGTGAATCGAATATCTGATGCTGAAATTGCTAAATTGGCAACTGATAAAGAAAAAGAAGCAGCACATCAAAAAAATCGTAGAACAGAATACAAGATTATTAAATAATACTAAAACTCAACTCGTTTAAGATGCATTTCATTCGATTAATAAGACCAATTAATTTGCTAATTATTGCTTTGACAATGGTTAGTGCAAGATACTTTTTAATCGTTTATGAAAAGTTTTCCGCTGCGGACCTATCTTTTAAAGAAGGTGAAAGTTTTGATTTCTTTTTACTAGTATTCTCTACAGTATTAATTGCTGCAGCAGGAAACATCATCAACGATTATTTTGATGTAAAAGCAGATCGAATCAACAAACCAGAAAAGTTAATTGTAACGAAATACATCAAACGAAGATGGGCAATTATTTCTCATTGGATGTTGAATGTGGTTGCGTTCTCTATTGCAATCTACCTGAGCTCTCGTAACGATACGTTTTGGTATGTTTTCATTCATTTGTTGACGATTAATTTACTTTGGTTTTACAGTGCTTATTTCAAACGAAAACCAATCATTGGGAATTTTATTATCGCAGGCTTAACGGCTTTGGTAATGATCCTTTGCGGAGTGCATTTTTATTACCATTCAGACATAAACATCCCTACGAATATCGACACTACAAATGCGTTAAACTTTTGGATTCATAAAATTGTTCAGAATGGAAATTTCATTGTGTTAATGGGTTTCTTTGCCTTTGCGAATAACTTTTCAAGAGAAATCATTAAAGACATTGAAGACGTAGAAGGCGATAAAGTATTGGGAGCAAAAACTTTTCCTATCATTTATGGAAAAAGAAAAGCAAAGTTGTTAGCCATACTTACACTGACGTTCTCCCCTATTTTCTTTTTTGCTTTTATTCAATATCATTTAGGGAATTTTAATGGACCGATTATTGAAACGTTAAAAGTATTTTCACCTATCGTTTTAGCTTTAATTTTAAATTTCATTTCTATTCTTAATCTCATAAAAGCTCAAAACAAGTCAGCACTTAAACGTTCTGATTTATTTTTGAAAATAGCGATGTTGTTAGGGATTTTACAGCCTTTTTATTGGTTAGCTTTTATTTAATTTTGAATTTTAGATTTTAAATTTTGGATTATGCTGAAGAAATTAATTTTAGGATCTAAGTCTCCTCGTCGTAAGGAATTGATCGAAGGAATTAACATTCCGTTTGAAATCAGAACCAAAGATACGGATGAAAGTTTTCCTTCTGACTTACCTTGTGTTGATGTGGCAGAATATATCGCCAAGAAAAAAGCAGATGCTTTAAAAGCTGACATTAAGGAAAATGAAATTATCTTATGTGCCGACACAGTTGTTATTGTAGATAATCAAATCCTTGGAAAACCTGAGAATTTCGATGATGCAAAACAAATGTTGCAATCTCTTTCCAATAAGACACATCAAGTTGTTACTGGCGTTGTGATTACTTCAAGTGTGAAAGAATCTATTTTTAAAGTTACAACAGATGTGACATTCAAAGAATTAACCAACGAAGAAATCGAATTTTACATCAACAACTATCAACCTTTCGACAAAGCTGGTTCGTATGGCATTCAAGAATGGATTGGATATATCGGCGTGAAAGAATTAAAAGGATCTTATTTTAACGTGGTAGGCTTACCGATTCAGGAAGTTTATTCGGTGTTGAAGGGAGAGTTTCTAAATTAAAATGGTATCTTCGACTCCGCTCAGACACCATTTTAATTTATATATATATTAATCAATCGCCTATAAAATCAAAGGTGATTGAGCGAAGTCGAAATCACATTCCCGGCATTCCTCCAGGCATATTTTTCATTTGTTTCATCATTTGCATCATGTTCTTCGGATTACTCATCATTTTCATCATTTTCTTCGTATCCTCGAACTGTTTCATTAACTTATTCACTTCTTGAATATTTGTTCCTGAACCTGCTGCAATTCTATTTTTACGTTGTACGTTAATCAATGCTGGATTGGCTCTTTCGTGAGGAGTCATTGAAGTGATGATTGCTTCTAAATGCTTGAAAGCATCGTCTTTTATCTCAACATCTTTCATTGCTTTCCCCATTCCTGGAATCATTCCCATCAAATCTTTCACATTCCCCATTTTTTTCACTTGTTGCAATTGCGCCAAGAAATCGTTGAAGTCAAATTGATCTTTAGAAATTTTCTTTTGAAGTTTTCTTGCTTCTTCTTCGTTGTAATGCTCTTGCGCTAATTCCACCAAAGAAACAACGTCACCCATACCTAAGATACGGTCAGCCATTCTTTTTGGATAGAAAACGTCTAACGCATCCATTTTCTCACCAGTACCTACAAATTTGATTGGCTTATCAACAACCGTTTTAATTGTCAACGCAGCACCACCTCTTGTATCACCGTCTAACTTCGTTAAAACAACTCCGTCAAAATTAATTTTCTCATTGAAGGCTTTCGCTGTATTTACAGCATCTTGACCTGTCATAGAATCCACAACAAATAAAGTTTCAGAAGGATTGATCGCTTCTTTCACTCTTGCTATTTCATCCATCATTTGCTCATCAATCGCTAAACGACCAGCAGTATCGACAATCACTACGTTAAAACCGTTGCTTCTTGCATGAACAATCGCATCTTGCGCAATTTTAACCGGATTTTTTTCTTCTTTATTTGAATAAACTTCAATCGATAATTGTTCTCCAAGAACATGTAATTGGTCAATCGCAGCTGGACGGTAAACATCACATGCAACCAATAACACTTTCTTCCCTTTTTTCGTTTTTAAGTAGCTACCTAATTTCCCAGTAAAAGTTGTTTTACCAGAACCTTGTAAACCAGACATTAAAACGATTCCCGGATTTCCTTTCAAGTTGATTTCAACTTCATTTCCTCCCATCAATTCTACCAACTCTTCGTGGCAGATCTTCGTCATTAACTGACCTGGAGAAACTGTTGTCAATACATCTCTACCTAACGCTTTTTCCTTTACTGTATTCGTAAATTCTTTCGCTGTTTTGAAGTTAACATCGGCATCCAATAAGGCTTTTCTAACCTCTTTTAACGTCTCAGCAACGTTGATTTCAGAAATTTGTCCGTGCCCTTTTAATACTTTAAACGCTCTCTCAAACTTATCGGTAAGATTTTCAAACATGTTTTTTCAAATTTTAATGGTGCAAAAGTAGGTAAAAAAAGGGAAAAATTGTAAATTTGTTAATATAAAAAAATTGAAAATGGGAATACAAAACACATTTACGATTCACACTAATTCTGTTGAGCAATCAAATGCCTTAAAAGCCTTTGTGAAAGCTTTAAAGATGGAGTATATTGTTGTGAAAGATGAAATTAATTTCCCTTCAATGACTGAGCAAGAAATTATTGACCAAGCGATAAAAGTAAATACTGAAATTGCTCAAGGAAAATATATTTCTCATGCTGAATTAGAGAAAAAAGCAAATAGGTGGTAAGATATTAATTATGAAAGTTATTATCTGGTCAATTTCTGCTGAAAAAAATCTAAAAAAAGTTTATCGAATTTATAAGAAAACAGCGACTAAAGAAGTTGCTGATAAAATCTTAGTTGAAATTTTTCAATCTGTCAAATCAATTAATTTTGGAGAAAAAATATTTCAAGTAGAAGAATCGTTAAAAAATCTAAATCAACAACATAGATACATTGTTTGTCGCCATTGTAAAATAATCTTTTTTGAAAGTGAGAACAAAATCATCATTTCTCACGTCTTTGAAACTCGACAAAATCCTAAAAAAATGAAATAAATATTCAATATTTCAACCCAAATATATATAACTGACAAAAAATTAATTTTCTTATGAAATCATTTACAATAATTCTACTTACCTTAATTATATTTTCCTGCACAATCACTAAACGAAGAGTTCTACCAGGATATCATGTAAATTGGGGTAAATCTGAATTATCAATAAATAAAGAAGATCTAAAAAGCGTGAAATATGACTCTGATTTTTCAGATTTAAAGAATAAAAATGAAATTGAAAAAATTTCAATATCTCCCTCAACATCAGTATGTGATACCATTTTTTTATTGGATGGAAGTTCAATATTAGGAAAGATAATTAGTCTAGATTCGAAAATTATTGAATATAAATCTTGCCAGGATGAATCTAGTTTTATTCACAAAATTTATAAGACAACCATAAAATCCATTTCATATTCCAACGGTGTAGTTTACAAGCATGAATCAGAAACCGAAATTAAAGAAAAGAGAAAACAATTGGAAGAGAAGCATACTGAAACAATAAAGAGTACTAAAACAAATGGTCCAACTAATGATGAACAAAAAGAGTATAAATATATCAAAAGATCATATGCGGCCTCCTTTATTTTAATTCTAAGCTTATTGGCCTCATTATTTTTTTTATACTTTGGTTCTTTCTTAATTTTAATTAGTTTAGTTATTGCTATAATCGCCTTATTAATTTTGTTAATAGCGGCGAGTCAAACTTCAAAATTTGAAAAAGAATCTACAAAAAACAGAATAGTTGAAAAAAATGGTCAAATTTCCATTTTTTTGTTTTTTGTTGCAATTTTATGCCTACTAATATTAATATTTTTAAATATAAATTTGACCTTACCTTTGTTTATATTTTTATTAATTGCACTTTTCACTTCGAATATTGCAAGTCTTTTCCTAGCTATTAAAAGTTTAAAAATCATGTCCAAAAATCCAGAATTGTATAAGTCAAAAGGTTTAATTTTGTTTTTTACCTTTTTGGAAAGTTTAATTTTATTAATTTTTAGCTTCGCCGCAATATATGTTTTATCAGGTTATTTAAATTTTGGTGTATAAATTGAAATAAATAGATTTTACAATAAAAAAACTGAAGATTGAAAGGTATAAATAATTGTAATTTCAGCAAAAGTAGTCTATCTAATTTTGATGATGTGAGCTTTTTAAAATAAGAATTTAAGTTCTCGGTTAGAGCAGAATTGCAAATTCTGCTCAGCAGGAATCTAATTCCTACTAATGAACAAGCTTTGACTTCGTTACTGAGTATGAGGTTACTCGAAGAGTCGAAGTAATGAGGCAAAGCGTGAATTAGCGCATGTTTTAATTTAGCTTTTCGCTTCAGATTTAAGATCATATTTAGCGAAGCATTGCAAATGCATCGCAGCGGGGATGATAATGTGTTTATACCAAGAAAATTAATCTAAATATCTAACCAATATCGGTTTGAAATTCTATTTTAATATATTTTTATCAACCACATTATTCACCCATTTAAATAATGTTGAATATTTAACTCGAATGCATTTATTTTTTTTATAATCATTTAGATTTAATTTTCTTAAATCTCTCTTTATAATCCTACTATAATATCTTTTACCTTCAACAATATAATAATATTCATAATATTGAGCACTTTTAAAACTTACATCTCCATATATTCTAGCGCAAGTAATTTTAGATTTTATTAATACAAAATCTCTACCTTTTTCAATAATTATCGGCAAAAATAAAATTGTTAGTATAAAAATTAATATATAAATGTTTCGTTTTTTCATTTTGAAATTATACCATTAGTACCTTCATCACCAATAGTACTGATAAAGGGTCGATAGACAACCATCTAACCAATCTTAGGTCTAACATTCTAAACTCAGTAGTTTAACTGTTCCCGTTGCTTTTTATTTCATCGTATTTCTCTAAGCCTTTGTATCCCATACCTATATGAAAGATAATTTACCACCCTTATCATATCACCAAATTCAACTTACTATTCTTCCTGCTATAACCAAAATAGACAATTAAACCGACTACTAACCAAGCTCCGAAACCGATCCAGTTGGAAAGGGCTAATTCGCTCATCATGTATAGACAACTTACCAATCCTAACATTGGTATTAGAGATAAATTGTGTGTGATGGAGAAATAAGTCAAGATAAAGCAAATGATGAAAAAGAAATAAGTTGGGATTTTATGCGAAAACAATCCAAAACCTGATTCATACATTTGAGATTCGTTGATTTTTAAGTCTTTTAAGGTTTGAATGTATTCTTTTTCTTTTAATGAAGTCAGATAAGTTTCCACGTCATTATCGCTTTTCGCAAATAAATCTGTTTTTTCACTTGCCAATTGATTTTTCATTTTGATCACTTGCTCTGATGAGATTGAAGTCAGCAATTCTGTTGGCTGAATCAATTGTTTTTCATTTGTTAAGAAAGCTATCGTTGCTGTTTTGTTGTAAGTAAACGTAAAAAGGATTCCAGCAACTAACAAAAATGGCATTACATATTTTCCATTCACATAAGGCGTTTTAAATTTCCCTCTTGGAATGTCTTTTTTGTTTTGCAAGACCAAAACTCCGGCACATACAACCACAAACGCGAACAATGTTCCAATACTACATAAATCAGTTACCCATGTCAAGTTCAAAAACAAAGCTGGAACTGCTACCACAAAACCTACAACTATCGTAGCAAAAGAAGGCGTTTTAAATTTCGGATGAATTTTCGAAAATTTCTTCGGCAACAAACCGTCACGACTCATACTCATCCAGATTCTTGGTTGCCCCATTTGGAATACTAACAATACACTCGCCATCGCAATCACAGCACTTACGGCAATAATTCCTGACATCCATTTTAAGTCCAATTTATCAAATACAAATGCCAATGGATCACCTACATTCAACTCCGTATAATTGACCATACCTGTCAGAACTAAGGCGATGATAATATATAAAATCGTACAGATAATAATAGCCCACATCATTCCACGTGGTAAATCTCGTTGAGGATCTTTACATTCTTCAGCAGTTGTAGAAATGGCATCAAAACCAATATAAGCAAAGAATACAGCCGAAACTCCTTTTAAAATACCTCCTACTCCATTCGGCGCAAACGGATTCCAATTATCCGTATCGATGTAGAAAACTCCAACTGAAATCACCAATAAAATAATTGCCAATTTCACGACTACCATCAAATTACTCGCATTTTTTGATTCTTTCATTCCTTTGTAAACCAAGGCAGTAATCAAAATAATAATCATCAATGCTGGTAAATCAGCCACGATATGAAATGACCCAATTGAAGGAGCATATTTGTAAGCAGTATAGGCATTTTGAATGGCACTGTCTAAATTGATAAATTCCTTACCACTTTTCATCAAGTTGATTGCTTCGTGGTAACCATTATAAGCGGTAAAGTAATCCATTTGAACCCATTGCGGCAAATGTATTCCTTTCACTCCTAGGAAAGGAATGTGTAAATTCTGAAGAAATCCGGTAAAATAATCACTCCACGAAATGGCTACGGTAATATTACCAATGGCGTATTCCATAATCAACGCCCAACCGATAATCCAAGCGATAATTTCTCCAAAAGCAACATAGGAATACGTGTAAGCAGAACCCGAAACAGGCACCATTGAAGCAAATTCAGCATAAGCAAACGCAGCAAAACCACAAGCAATCGCTGTAAATAAAAACAAGAAAATAACTGCTGGTCCACCATCTGCACTTGCTTTTCCGATAGTAGAAAAAATTCCTGCACCAATAATTGCAGCAATACCAAAAGCAGCTAAATCTTTCACACCTAAATGACGCCCCATAGAGCCATGACCTTCTTGATTGTCTTTATCGACTTTATCTAAAATATCTTGAACTGATTTTTTTCGGAATAAATTATTTTTACTCATAGTTATATTTTAATCTTAATCGTAAGTAAATGAATACTTTTAAAGATAATTGAGCCGTAAAAATAGAAAATTAAATCAAATAGTTCATTTTGTTCCAACCAAAATAGAATCCATTTCGTTCTTAGTGTTGTTCTCCTTTTATCCGAAAAATAAACCATTCAGAAAAAAGTTTAAAGCAATTAATTATTAATTATATAAGTTTAACAAAAATTAGAACTATGAAAAAAAGATTACTAATAGCTTCACTAACGCTAGCATACCTTTCAAATGCACAAAGTTTAACTCAAACAAACGAACCAACGGTTGGTCAAACTTCAACAATGTTTTTGTGTGATTCAAATGCTACAAATCTAGCTTCAGTAACTGGAAATACAGCTGCTTGGGATTATTCTCAATTGGGAAAATACACTAGTCAACTTAGAACAATTAACATCGTTGATCCTGCAACAACTACAAATGCATCTTCTTTTACAAATTCTACAGTCGCTTTTGAAATTGAAAATTTTATTTCAACTTATTCTAGTTCAACTGCTACTGACCGAAATTCTCAAGGATTTGTTTTCACAGAACCTTCACTAGGAGATGTCATCGCAGAATACTCTTCTAACAATGAAGTTCTTTTGACTTATCCATTCGCTTACAGTAATACATCAACTGATAATTTTTCAGGAACTTTATCTTTTTCTTTTAATGGAATACCACAAAATCCTTCTTGCACAGGGACAGTAACTTCTACTATTGATGGACAAGGATCATTAACAGTTGGTTCTACAACAATTCCAAATGTTATTAGATATAAAATTGAAGATCGTACAACTGCATCAATATTATTTTTTGGAGATATAGAATTCACTAGAGTTCAGTTTGAATACTACGATTTGGCAAATTCAAATTTACCAATCTTTATTCATGCCAATGCAAAAGTTCAAAATGTTGGTTCTACAACTCCACTAATCGACCGTTCAATTGTTTTATCTTCGATTGAACCTACAGCAATTGTTTCAGCAAATGCAGGATTAACAAGCAACAAAACAAATAATTTTAATATTTATCCGAATCCAACTAAAGGAGATTTAACGATAAATGGAGAGTTTAATTCAGATGCTCAAATCAGAGTAATTGATCAAACTGGCAGAGAAATTATTTCTGCACTATCACTTTCAAATGGTTCTAAAATTGATTTATCTTCAATTAACAAAGGTTTATATACTGTTGAAATCACAAATAACGGAGTGAAATCTACAAAAAATATAGTAGTAGAATAAAACTTGTTCAAAGAAATAGTTAAAAACTGTCTAAAATTTTAGGCAGTTTTTTTTTGTTCTAGCTCTAAATTAAATCTGTAGTGTTAACTTTATTCACTTTTTGGATTATAGAGTTAAATTATATAGATATTAAATGAAACACTTATTACTTATACTTTTTTTTATTCCTTTATTTAGTTGGAGTCAACAAGTGAAAGAATTGACAAATGAAGAACGAGCTTACCTATATCATACTGTCAAAAACAGTCCAATATTAAACAACCATTTTGGTAAATACTTTGAGTATAAAGGACCCGAAATACTTTTCCCAAACAAAGAAATAAATAAAGATTCATTAGAAACATTTATCACAATGTTTCCTGACTCTTTAATTATTTACACTCAAGAAATTGCAAAAGCACCAAAAGGTCTAGTGATTGAGGCATCTAATAAAATGGCGCTTTGGGAGTTAAATCGAATTTTGATGGCTAAAAGAGGCACACCAACTGAGTTAGAACCGTATAAAGATGATTATGAAGTTTTTGCTTCTATTTTAGTTAAGAACTTACCTCCTGCTTCATTGCAAACTGAAGACGGTAAACTTGTACCACATACAAAATTAGACAATGTATTAAACCCTCAAATGAGTTTTGACGATAAAACTGCTATGTTGGGTTCATATCATTTTTTAACTCCGAATGATCAGCTGGTTACTATTAATGCTATTACAACTTCTATCAATCAATACATTGACCAAAGAACACGTGAAATTTATTTAGCATTAAATGGTAGTTATTCAAATTTTAAAAATGTGGTTATTGCAGCCGGTGATGGATCTGTAAGTTCAAGTAATTTCGAAGACAGAGAAAGCAGCGATAAAAGTAAATGGGTAAATGGTTTGCCAAAAACGGTCGGTCTAATTCCATTTCAAGCGAAATACTCACAAGCAAATGGGTCAATCAGCGCTAAAATAGATCCACTTACCGTTTCTACAAGTGATTTTACAACTGCTGGAGATAATAAGATAACGAATTTACACATTGACGTTTGGGGATACAATCCTGAAAAACAAGTTACTGTAATCATTGAAAAAAATGGTTTATGTTATCCTCTTTTCAATTCTGGAAAATCTCGTTTCCTTTCGCCAGATTCCTCTTTTGTATTTGGAGGAACATACAAACAACGCATGAACGACCTTGAATTTAAAAAGATAAAAGATTTAAATGAAATGGTTTACGGTAAACGTGGATTTGATTACTGGATTGCTTACAACAAAAAGAAAAAAGATGAAACAGAATTGATTATCATCAAATTAGAAAAAAAATATTCTGACTTTGGTTATTCACCAGTTGAAGTGAGCAAGAAGAAAAGTAAAAAGAATGTTCAACGTAAAAAAAATGACAATAGTAGACTTGAAAACTATTCACTTTCTGACCATTCTGCAGCTGATGAAAGATCAAAAACACAAGATGAGATCGTTCGTCAACATGCTATTTTCGATGAATATAAACGAAAAATTAAAGAACTAGAAATTCAAAAGAAACAAGCTTTAGAATTGTTAGCATTATACCAAAGACGTTTAGATGATTACAAAATGGCTTTTGGACAAAAATGGGCGAAATACAAAAAGAAAGATGGTATCTATATCTTCGAAGATTCTTCAACATTCAATATCTTCACTCAAGAGTTTCAATTTCCAGCTAAAGGAATGTCTGAACAATTTGAAGTAAGAAACTTATCAATTCCAGAAGATTGCCTTTCTAACATTTATGATGAAACAATGTTACATATCAATGTAGTTGATGAAATACCTTTTTATGATGCAAAAATCAATGTTCAGTTAATTGATCAATTCCCTATCAATAAATGGAATTTAGAAGATAAATTATTTACTCAAAAAGACAGCGTTGCCTTAATGGAATTAGCTCAATCTTTATTGACTAAAAAACTTAAGATCACTGCAAATGCAAATGGAATTGGTAAATGGAATGGTTCAAGAGTAATTAAAGACCTTACGAATTTAACATCTAAGAAAACTTCATTACTAGATTCTACTTCTGCTATTCAATTAAATAAGACAGAATTATTAGCAACAATAAATAAAGAAGTTTCACTAACAGCTTCATCTTTTACCGATGACCGAATGGCAGGTATTGAAATTACAAATCCAAAGCTTCAAACATTGGTTACTTTAAAAAAAGTGACGAAAAATGATATTTTAACTGCCTATAGAACTCAAACAGCTTTGACGAAATTCAAAACCGAATTTACATCTTATGTTTCCAAAAATTTAACAGTAGATGAGTCGAATAAAGTCATTCGTAAATTAAATAAGTCGTGGGCAAAGATTAAAGTAAATATTGGAACAACTTCGATTAAATTAACTGACTTAAACTAATATGTAACTAGTGTTGCAAACGAATAGATCTTATTGATTTATTTTAGATTAAAATTAAAGTCAAGATGAAAAAAGGTACCAAAATTTATAGTATTTTGAAACAAAAATGTCCTAGATGTAATGAAGGTGATTTTTTTGTTTCAACAGCATACGACTTAAAAAATGCTGGAAAGATACACGAACACTGTTCAGTTTGTGGTTTAAAATATGAAAAGGAAATAGGATTCTACTATGGCGCAATGTATGTTTCATATGCGTTTCAAGTCGCTCTTTTTGTTACACTTTGGACGTCTTTCAATCTATTTATTCCTGCTGCATCAATAGGAATTCAAATTACAGTGATTCTTTTAGCTACGCTTTTATTTTCTCCTTATCTTTATGCTTTATCTAAAATTACTTGGATAAACTTCTTTATAGCTTATGATGAAAATGCAGGAACAAAAAATTGAATTAATACAAAACTCTCTAGGTTACATTTTAGAAGAAGAGCTTGTAGCTGAAATAATCAATAATAGCCAATTAAAAGAAATTGAACAAGATACAGCAATTGTAAATGTTGGTGATGAATTAAACTATATTCCCATAGTTTTAGAAGGCTCTATCAAAATTTCTCGTGAAAACGAAGAAGGAGAAGAATTACTGCTTTATTATATTGAAGGAGGAGATACTTGCGCTATGACATTGCAATGTTGTGTAAGAAATACTAAAAGTGAAATCCGAGCAACCACCATGGAAAAATCATTGATTTTAATGATTCCTATTAAAATGATGGAAGTTTGGTTGCACAAATACAAATCATGGAGAGAATATATTCTACAAAGCTATCACACGAGAATGACTGAATTAATGGAAACGATAGATGCCATTACATTCATGCGTTTAGATGAGCGCTTATTGAAATATTTAACTGATCAAGCAAAACTTTTAGGAAGCTTAGAGATCAATCACACGCACCAACAAATTGCAGAAGATTTACATTCATCACGAGTGGTTATTTCTAGATTACTAAAACAATTAGAGATTAAGAAAATCATAACTATTCAACGTAATAAAATCATTTTGAAATCAATATAATTATTTGAATTCAACCATCGATTAAAACTCATAAATTGGAACAAAAAAAAGGGAAACATTACTGTTTCCCTTTTATATTTTAATAAACTACTGTTTATTTTTTTGCATCTTCAACCTCTTCGAAATCAACATCTGTTACTTCGTCTTGAGGATTTCCTTGAGCAGCACCTTCTTGAGCTCCACCTGCATTGTTACCTGCGTTGTAGATATCTTGAGAAGCCTCTTGGAAAACTGAATTTAAACGTTCGATAGCAGCATCTAAATTGTTAAAGTTTTTTGCTTCGAATTCAATTTTTAATGATGCTAAAGCATCTTCAATTGGTTGTTTTTTATCAGCTGGAATTTTATCACCGTACTCGCTTAATTGACGCTCAGTTTGGAAAATTAAAGAATCAGCTTTGTTTAATAATTCAGCTTCTTCTTTTCTTTTGTTATCCTCAGCAGCATGAGCAACAGCTTCCGCTTTCATTCTTTCGATTTCTTCGTCAGATAAACCTGAAGAAGCTTCGATTTTAATAGATTGTTTTTTACCAGTTCCTTTATCTAAAGCAGAAATGTGCATGATACCATTTGCATCGATATCGAAAGTAACTTCGATTTGAGGAACTCCTCTTTGTGCTGGTGGAATATCTGATAATTGGAAACGACCTAATGTTTTGTTATCATTAGCCATCGCTCTTTCTCCTTGTAACACGTGGATATCAACTGAAGGTTGGTTATCTGATGCTGTAGAGAAAACCTCTGATTTTTTAGTTGGGATAGTTGTGTTTGATTCAATCAATTTAGTGAAAACACCACCCATTGTTTCGATACCAACTGATAATGGAATAACGTCTAATAATAATACGTCTTTCACTTCACCTGTTAATACACCACCTTGGATAGCAGCACCAACTGCAACAACCTCATCTGGATTAACTCCTTTAGAAGGCGCTTTTCCGAAGAAACGCTCAACTGCATCTTGAATAACTGGGATACGAGTAGATCCACCAACTAAAATAATTTCATCGATATCACTTGTAGATAAACCTGCATTTTTCAAAGCAGAACGACAAGGAGCGATTGTTCTTTCAACGATAGAAGCAATTAATTGCTCGAATTTCGCACGTTGTAAAGTTCTAACTAAGTGTTTTGGAATACCATCAACTGGCATAATGTATGGTAAGTTAATCTCAGAACTTGTAGTAGAAGATAACTCGATTTTAGCTTTCTCAGCAGCTTCTTTCAAACGTTGTAAAGCCATTGGATCTTGTTTCAAGTCAATACCTTCGTCATTTTTGAATTCAGCAGCTAACCAATCGATGATTGCATTATCAACATCATCACCACCTAAGTGAGTATCACCATCAGTTGCTAATACTTCAAATACTCCGTCTCCTAATTCAAGGATAGAAACATCATGCGTACCACCACCGAAATCGAATACTACGATTTTTTGATCAACACCTTTTTTATCTAAACCATAAGCTAATGCAGCTGCAGTAGGCTCATTGATAATTCTTTTGATTGTTAAACCAGCGATTTCACCAGCTTCTTTTGTTGCTTGACGTTGAGCATCATTAAAGTAAGCAGGAACAGTAACAACTGCTTCAGTAACTTCATGACCTAAATAATCTTCAGCAGTTTTCTTCATTTTTTGAAGAATCATTGCAGAAATCTCTTGAGCTGAATAAGCTCTTTCGTCTATTTGAACACGTGGAGAATTGTTATCTCCCTTTACAATTTTGTAAGGAACACGAGTTGCTTCGTTTTTAGTCTCATCAAAAGATGCTCCCATAAAACGTTTGATTGAAGAAATCGTTTTTGTTGGATTAGTAATCGCTTGACGTTTTGCAGGATCACCGATTTTACGCTCTCCTCCTTCTACGAATGCTACTACAGATGGCGTTGTACGTTTCCCTTCTGAGTTCGCGATAACTACCGGCTCATTTCCTTCCATAACAGAAACACATGAGTTTGTAGTTCCTAAATCAATTCCGATAATTTTTCCCATTGTTAATTTATTTTCATTTTTATATGGTTTCCTTTCTTCAATCTTTATGCCATCAGATTTTTCGAACAATTTTATGTCAAAAACTGACATTTCATTAAACAGAAGGGTGATTTTAAGTCGATTTGTCAGTTTTTTATCTGACAGAAAGTTGATTGCTTCCGAAAAGTCGGAATCCGCTCAATCAACTAGACTCCGTTCAATCAATCTACTTTGCTCAATCAACTCGACTCCAATTAGATTAACTTCAGATTAATCAAAAGCTTTGAATGAATTTTGACTTAACTGAATTAATTGTTCGTATTCAGCTGGAGTTAAATCGGAATGATAATAAGCAATTGGATTCACCTTCTTACCACCTTTCTCTACTTCATAATGTAAATGGGGACCAGTAGATTTACCTGTATTTCCAACATAACCTATCAACTCTCCCCTTTTAACCTTTTGTCCTTTACGAACATTGAATCCATTTAAATGGGCATATCGTGTTTTGTAACCGTAGCCATGATTCACGACAATACTTTTACCATATCCCCAACCTTCAACTTCTATAATTTCAACCACACCATCAGCTGTCACATATACATCTGCACCGATATTCGCAGTGAAATCCATACCTGTATGCATTTTTCGTGTTTTATAAATTGGGTCGATTCGATAACCGTATCCTGAAGCCATTTGCTTTAACTCCTTATTTCGAACAGGCTGAATAGCAGGAATACTTGCCAACATTTGCTCTTTATTTTTGGCAATCTCCAAAAGCTCTTTAAAAGAAATACTTTGAGAATTCACTCTTCTTTCTAAATCATCAATTTTGGATGACGTTGAACTCAACAAAGCAGAATTCGAATAACCTTCTAAATAATTGTATTTAAAATTCTTTCCTCTTCCGGCATAACGCAATTCTTTTGGAAATTCATCAGCGTATAAAGATACACGATACAAATCTTCATCCCTTTCTTGAATGTCTTCTAAAGTTCTATTAATTAAATCTATATCAGTATTCAAACGTTCTAATTCTGCCTTATCAAATTCTATTTCTGCTAGTAATTGCTTTTCTTTTGGTGATGCCAATTGCTTTGTGAATAAAACAGATAATCCTAACCCAATAATTAAACTAGGAGCCACATACAACAAAAATTTAAAAATACGTTTCCCCCAACTTAATGAAACCTCATCATAAGTTAATGTTTTGGGATTGTATTTGTATTTTGTTTTTGACATGAATACGAAGTTAGTAAAAAGATTATAAAAGCTAAAAAAGAAGTTTTTATTGATTTTTAATTACATTTTAAATCCTAGCTTATTTTTAAACTATTTCCACTAAATTTGCACTCCATAAATAGAATAACATCGTTTATCATGAAAATACAAGAAATCCGCGAACAATTCTTTCGCTTTTTTGAATCTAAAGGACATGCAATTGTTCCATCTGCGCCAATGGTTGTTAAAAACGACCCTACGTTGATGTTTACAAATGCCGGCATGAATCAATTCAAGGATTATTTCTTAGGAAATAGTGTTGCTAAAGATAAACGTGTGGCCAATACACAAAAATGTTTACGTGTTTCTGGTAAGCATAACGATTTAGAGGAAGTTGGTGTAGACACTTATCACCATACGATGTTCGAAATGTTAGGAAACTGGTCTTTTGGAGATTATTTCAAAGAAGAAGCTATTTCTTGGGCTTGGGAATTATTAACGGAGGTTTATAAAATTCCAAAAGACAGATTATACGTTACAGTATTCGAAGGAGATGCTTCTGACAATGTTCCAAAAGATGAAGAAAGTTTCGCTATTTGGAAACGATTCATCGATGAAGATCGAATTATTTTAGCATCTAAAAAAGATAACTTCTGGGAAATGGGTGATACAGGTCCATGTGGTCCTTGTACTGAAATTCACGTTGATTTACGTTCTGAAGAAGATAAATTAAAAATTGCTGGTAAAGATTTAGTAAATAATGACCATCCTCAAGTGATTGAGATTTGGAACAATGTTTTCATGCAATTCAACCGTAAAGCAAATGGTTCTCTTGAGCCACTTCCTGCTACTCACGTAGATACTGGAATGGGATTAGAACGTTTAGCTATGGCGTTGCAAGGAAAACAATCCAACTACGATACGGACTTATTCCAAACGTTGATTCAACATATGGTAAAAGTTTCTGGTATTGCTTACGGACAAAAAGAAGAAACAGATATCGCTTTACGTGTAATTGCAGATCATATTCGTGCAATCGCGTTCTCTATTGCTGATGGACAATTGCCTTCTAATACAGGTGCAGGTTATGTTATTCGTCGTATTTTAAGAAGAGCAGTTCGTTATGGTTACCAAACGCTAGGTTTAAAAGAACCTTTCTTGTGTGATTTGTCTGTTGTATTAGGAGATATCATGGGAAATCCATTCCAAGAATTAATCGCTCAAAAAGACTTAATTCAAAAAGTGATTCGTGAAGAAGAAGCAAGTTTCTTTAGAACGTTGGAATCTGGAATCAAAAGAATTGAACTTTTAATTTCTCAAAAGATAAGTGAAAACGCAACTGTAACTAACAGTGATAATCCTGATCATAAATATTCTGGATTAATTTCAGGAGAAGAAGCATTTGAATTATATGATACTTTTGGATTTCCTTTCGATTTAATTTCATTAATCGCAAGAGAAAATAACATTCTTGTTAATGAAGATGCTTTCGAAGCAGAATTGCAAAAACAAAAAGATCGTTCAAGAGCTGCATCTACAATCGAGACTGATGATTGGGTTCAATTAAAAGACGATACAAACGTTGAATTTATAGGTTACGACAATACAGAAGCGGAGATTGAAATAATTAAATACCGTAAGGTTAACCAAAAACAAAAAGAATTCTATCAATTAGTATTCAACCAAACACCATTCTATCCAGAAGGTGGAGGTCAAGTTGGAGATACTGGTTACATTGAATTTAATGGCGAAAAAGTTTCGATCAACGATACGAAGAAAGAAAACAATTTGATTATTCATTTAGCAGACAAATTACCAAGTAATCCTGCTGCTAAATTCACAGCTAAAATCAACGTCAAAAAACGTTTGGATTCAGCGAATAATCACTCAGCTACTCACCTATTGCACCATGCTTTAAGAACAGTTTTGGGAACACATGTTGAACAAAAAGGTTCGTTGGTAAATGCTAATAATTTACGTTTTGACTTTTCTCATTTCTCAAAAGTGACCGATGAAGAAATTGCTCAAATTGAAAAATTAGTTACTGAAGCAATTAAAGCGGGTTATGCATTAGACGAAAGAAGAGATACACCAATGGAAACAGCACTTGAATTAGGTGCAATGGCTTTGTTTGGTGAAAAATATGGTGATTCTGTTCGTGTAATTAAATTTGGAGAATCAGTTGAATTATGTGGAGGAACACACGTTTCGAACACGAATCAAATTGGAATTTTCAAAATCATTTCTGAAGGAGCAGTTGCGGCTGGTGTTAGAAGAATTGAAGCAATCACAGGAGAAACAGCTGAAAACTATTACAAAGAAAAAGCTACGAAATTAGATTCGATTGCAGAAACATTGAAAAATCCAAAAGATTTACAAAAAGCAATTGAAGATTTGATTTCTAAAAACAATACATTAACCAAACAAATTGAGCAGTTCCAAAAAGACAGAGCTAAATTGGTAAAATCTGAATTAAAAGGAAAAATCAATTCAATTGGCGATGTGAATTTCTTGGGAGAAATCGTTGAATTAGACGGTGGATCAATCAAAGACATTTTATTCCAATTAAAAGGTGAAGTTTCTAATTTCTTTGGAGTGTTAGGTGGTAAAGAAGAAGACAAATGTACTTTAAGCATTATTGCTTCAGATGAAATCATTTCTTCTAAAAATATAGATGCTGGAAAAATCATCCGTGAAGTTTCTAAACACATCCAAGGTGGTGGAGGTGGACAAGCTTTCTTTGCTACTGCAGGTGGGAAAAATACACAAGGTTTAGAAGCTGCTATCGGTGAAGTAAAAGCTAAAATATAAATATTCGGTTTGAAAAACGAAACGAGCGCATTACTGATTACTTTCTACTGGCCTCCAGCTGGTGGTGCAGGTGTACACCGTTGGTTGCGTTTTTCAAATTATTTCAAAGAAAATGGTGTCAACCTTCACGTTTATTGTCCGGAAGATGCTGAATGGCCTTTGATTGATAAAGAATTAGAAGCTCAAATTTCTCCAGATTTAACGATTATAAAACGAAAGATTTTTGAACCACATAAGTACATTGGTAAAAAAAATAATCCCAATGTAAGTGGAGGATTTACACGTTCTAATAAAAGTTCAATTATTCAAAAATTAGTCATTTGGACCAGAGGAAATCTTTTTATTCCTGATGCTCGAATGTTTTGGATAAGACCAAGTATTTCTTATTTGAAAACTTACTTGAAAAATAATCCTCAAATTGAAACGATTATTTCTACAGGACCACCTCATAGTTTGCATTTAATTGCTCGAAAACTAAAAAAGCAATTTCCAAACATCAAATGGATTGCAGATTTTAGAGATCCTTGGACAGAAATTGATTTTTACAAAGAATTGAATTTAGGTAAATGGGCCGACAAACAGCAACACCGTTTAGAAAAAGCGTGCTTGCAAGAAGCTGATGAAGTTGTTACCATTAGTCAAAATTGTGC
>Ga0315909_10000429_pt1 | contig 56763 bp, 71 predicted proteins | sample LakEriMetagenome_11_FD_203527 | JGI IMG/M metagenome (GOLD analysis project Ga0315909, IMG submission 203527) | Freshwater fungal communities from buoy surface, Lake Erie, Ohio, United States - Buoy 2 MA125 | ecosystem: Environmental > Aquatic > Freshwater > Lake | place: USA: Lake Erie, Ohio... | reverse complement strand
TTTAATGATATCACAACCTTTATAATAAACATCAAATATTTTATAGATAATTTCTATTGGGTTTTCTGGAGACAAAATAGCATTTCCATCATATGCATACCCATCAATTAATTGTATAGTAGAATTTGAGTTATTTTCAAATACACGTTGTTTATTTGAAATTTCTATGAATTTTTTTAAATACTTCATAATACTAATTTTTTTTATAAAATATATATTAATATAAAAAAATTGCTTTTACTAATACTTGTAGTTTTTGGTAGCTTTCCTTGACTTCAACTGACTTTTAACATTATTTTGCTCAGAAGCCCCTACTTCTAATCTAGCATTAGCTCTTTTTAAGACAACACCTTCAATCATATCAATAGGTGTGTATTTGTCAAAGAAGTCTTTGAAACCATTGCGGTATGATTTAACTCGATAAACATTAGTAGAAATATTATAAAGATAATCCTTTTCTGACTCGACATTATCATAAAGAGTATCAAGTAGATTTATTCTTTCTTCAAATGTTTTTCCAACAAGATAATCACCATTAAAACAAAGAATATCAAAAATAACAAATTTGTGATTAAATGGTTGACCTGTTTCGTCCATCTTACTTTTATTGAGATACTCACCATTTAAAATTAACCAACCACCATCACCTCGATAAAGGTTTTTTACCTCATCATCTGATAATTGAAAGTTAGTAAGTCTTTGATTGTGCCTGTTCATAACAATAACTTTAACTCCATTAGTGAAGATGAGGCAGTTTGAACCATTAAGTTTAGGCTGACAAATAAGTGTTCTATTGTCCCAGAAGTTTAAATCATCTGGTGAAATGGCATTTTTAGGTCTTGGTGGATATATGTATCTATATGTAATATACTTTGGCATATCACAAAGATAGTAAATTAGGTATTAATTGCCAAATTTGTAGAATATAATTTCTAAATCTCTATAATGTTTATGAACTCTTGTCATTCCCATTTTAGCAGTAATTATTTCTAAAGGATGTTGTAACTTGAGTGTGGTTCCTTCAAAATCAAATTCGATATATTTAGCATCAATATCTTTGAAGAAATCAACTTCATACTCTTTTGTTTTTGAGAAGAAACCCGCTTTGTATTTAAATACGATATATCCAAGTCGATTATCCATTCCTTCTTCATCATCGCCTAAATATGTATTATTGATATAACCGGAGTATCTCTTTTCATCTTTGATAAGTATATCTATGTCGTTGATATCTCTATGAACAAGACCCAATAGAGTAAGTGCAATAGAACCTGAAATTATATCATTTGGAAATTCTTTTTTTATAAAAGACAATCCTGTATGATATTTTTTTACCACATCTTCATTGACTGAAAAATTAAGTTCATTTTGAATAAGTTTCAGTTTAAAATCTCGAAATTCAGAAAGAAAATCTCTCCTTTGGTCGTTATCTCTGGTGATATAAATTGACATAAAAATAAATTAGAGGTTGGGGATAGAATTTCACTACCGTAAAGGACTTTGCCGGTCCTCGCCTAAATGCTCGGCCACCCAACCGTGTATATTAAGAATTGATCTCTTCTTTTAGTTGTTCCATTAAGAGTTGATAGTTATAATCCTCAGCCATTGCTTGAAAATCTGAAAAATTATGGAAGTCCATAGCCGGATTTTCTAAATAGTCATTTACAATTGTCGTAGTGTCCATAAATTTTATTTCTACAAATATAGAAATTTTTTTAATCTCTACCAATAACTGATTCAATATTTTGTAATCTTTTTATAATACCACTAAATTTAGAAACTTCCTCGGCTAGCTTTTCACACTCAGAAATAACAAAATCTTTTGTTCTATAAATACCATCAAAGTGTGGAAAAGCTGGACAAAGATCACCAGCGTGAGCACAATCAAATCCAATAATCCAGTTTCCATTTTTATCCTGATTTGAATAAGTCAATCCTCCGTGTGGATAGAAATCAATTTTAGAAGAGATATTGTCATATTCTAAAGCATATAATTTATTATCAAAAGTAATAACAACATATCCACAAAAAGCTAATGAGTTATTTCTTCTAATATAACAATCTACTTCTAAACCGTTTTTTGCAAAATAAGTCCACTCAAAAAAGTCACCCTCTTTTTTTATAATTTCTTTAATATTTTTCATATGAACGGATTTTTTGCAGTCATAATTATTTCTATAGAATTAGTAAAGAATCCCTCATTGTATTTGACAGCATAAAAAGTATCACCATACTTTACCTGAAAAACCTTTTTAGAATCAGAGAAAGTATCATTTTTTATTTCTTGAAAATCACCAAGTATACCTTTTGATTTAAGCAATTCTTTAAATGTCTTTTTTAATGGATTTTTGAAAAACTTTTTATTTTCTAAATTTTCCAATCGAGATTCTAAGTCTTTTAATAGTTTTAATAATTCATCTTCTCTCATAGTATTTTTAATTTTTTCACCAACTACCTTAGCACTTTTATTTACATCACTGATTTCTTGAAATATACCCTGTTTGTATATCATGTTTCCTTCAGCATCTAAAGTAGAAATAAATTCAAACTGAGTTTGAAATAACCTTTCAAAGTTGAAGTTATTTTGTATAGGATTGAAGTCTTTAGAATAACCTTCGAATTTATGCCATAATTGACTATCTAAAACAAATTCTATACCATAAGAATCTATAACTCTACAAACAACATAATCCTTTTTATCTTTGAAAGTAAAAATAATTATTTCATCTATATTATATTTATTTGTAGATGTAAAAGCTACTTTATTCTCAGTCTTTATAAGTTCATAAGTTGAATTTATGTTTTTTGATAAGTAATCTTGGCAAAAATAACTATTGTTTATAGGTTGCACAACCTGTGTATTTTCTTTGTCCAATGATACATATTTACCTCTTACTAAATCATCGTGACCTGGTATTTTTTGCCATTTTTTTCCAGTCTCATTATCAAAATGAAAATGTAGTTTTAATTGAGAATTTAAGTATTTAAAAGTTTTTGGCGCATAATCATCTAACCTCGCTAAACCAGTACCATAACCACCTGAAGCAAATACAATAGTTTTACCACTTAATGCTTCATTTTTGATGTTCAATATATCTTCTCTTATTATATTTATATTTGAATCATACTCTGAATCATTAAAATAAGCAGCTGGTTTTGTCGATGGACCTTTTTTTGTTCTGATACCTATAGTGTTTGGCAAATCTCTAATAATTGCCTGACCTCCCTTTCCTATTCTGAGAAAGTTGTCACCAAAAACAAATATTTTTTCAGAATTTGAAGATACATCATCAACTGACCAGTTTTTTTCAAATATTTCAATTTTCATTTCTTTTTTTATATTTTAATATGTCATTTATTGTAGTTTTACTAAGTATTTTTTTATTATTTATACCCAATAAGTAGTCAATTTTAATTTGTCTAATTTCGGATTTTGAATAGATAGACATCATATCTATATATGAGCCCATATTAACTCTCTCAATTGTTACACGGATTCCTCTTTTACTTACATAATCTTGATAGATAGTATCTACATAATCATACTCATAATAAATTCCATAATCATGGTCAAAGTAATCACCATCATACCAGTAGTAAAACCAATCATGATATTCGATATCATTATCTTTATCAATGTCTCGACCTATTATATCCCATTTACTCTTTTTCATCAACTAATTTCGTTAATCTCCAATCTCTAACATTTATTTTAAAGTCTTCAAATGAATGAGACTGAGACATTATTTCTATTTTAGTATTTATTTCTTCTATTAAGTCCTTTAGCTCAGAATCTCTAACTCTACCCCATCCATCATAGATACAGACTACTTCACTTTTTTTGGCAGCTACAAACCACATAGTTGCATTTTTATAGATATCAAAATTTCTTCTTACATTTTCAATATAATTTTGAGCTGATTGTTGAGAATAATTTTCAACATCTAAGTAAAATACAAATATAGGATTGTTTAAGTCTAACTCTTGAATTTTTTCAGATTGAAACATATTTTTCTCTTTTATATTGCAAAAAAGAAGAAAAGTTAGTCCATATGTCTTACATCTTTATGAGGAGCCTTTGCTTGTCCGGAATGTGTCCAAAGTCTTGCAAATGGAGTTGAAAAGAAATTGTTGTAAATTAAAGTATCATCAATGTGTAAATCAATTCCATTATCTCTACAATATTGACCTTTTATCATATCCCAATCTTCATTTTTGAATTTCTTCTGGATTGTTCCATCCGGAAATTGAACTTTTCCAATTACTTCAGCATCCGATTCTTTTAAATAATCATAAACTGAAAACTTGTGAGTCCATTTGATTCCAAAATCATTTAATTGTTTTTCAAATTCAATATCCCATCTACCACCAGTTATGATATGAACCTCACCACCATTTTTGATGAATGAGTCCGTCAAAAAAGAAAAGAACTCAGGCATCGCATCTACCACACCGTGGATATCAAGTCCCAGCTTGAATTTACCACTCATTTCTTCATTTACCATATGAGTAAATTTTTTCATAGGAAGTATATATTAAATATCAGAATAATTTTCTAAATAAACTATTCAATTTAGCATCTCTTATTTCACTTTTATCTAATTGCAAATCAGAAAATTCAAAAATTGTCATAATTGTAATACAAGGTATCAAATATAAACAAAAACTAAATAAGTCTGCTAAAAATATTGAAAAAATTATATTAAAACCAAAAATACTCTCTGTGAAATATACTATTGTAAGGTTTATTATAATACAAATCATAGAAACTAAAAACATTTGTCTTTTTTCCCCACGACTAAAATCATCATGCCAAATAAAAAGATATGCAAAAAAAGGGATAAATGATGCAATAAAACCAAGCATAGAAGCTCCTCTCAGTATCTCCAACCATTTTTCTCTAAATATCTTTCTTAATTTATAAAAAAACATTATTGTAAAATATCTTTAATTTTTTTATCCCTCATAAACTGAATTATTTGATTAGGAACTTTATTGAAAGAACCTTTAATAAAACTCAAAAATAATTCTAATTGAAAATCACCTTCCTCTCCAAAAGTTTTAAGACTAAAATTTCCAAAGTTTCTACCAGATTGCAAGTTATTCCACATTTTAGTCTCTTGTAGTTGAAAAAGTTCTAATTTGTAATCTATATTTATATTAAGATAATTATTTTCCACATCAGTTTTAAAACTAAATAAATCAGGTTTTTCTAACCAAGTTTGTGAAAATCCTAATTCTTTAATAAATTCTATAAAATTTTCTTTTATCATTTAAATGCAATTTTAAGGTTCCATATTATAACAAAAATTATGTGTATTGTTTCAGAAATTGCAACACCGAAGAATAAATTTAAAGTCAGAAGAGGAAGAACAATCATGCATATAGAAATTATCATACCATCACGCCAATCTTTATAGTGCAAAATTTTTCTATTAAGATGAGTATGTATAAATATAACAAGAGGATAAACAAAGAAATAAATCCAAGCGGCCCATATATGTATAATACCCCAATTAAGATTGAAAAATCCGGTTGCAAAAAGAGAAACAGAGACAAAACTAAACATAAAATATGATAACCATTTAGTTTTGATTCTGTTAGATTTATTTATATAAAGTATTGAATTTATAAATGTAGATATACCTAATGCACATATTACCGTGTTCCACAAATAGCTTAAAAATCCAGACTTTCCCCAATCCGAAAGTTGAATATCAGTCAAATAAAATCCAGTTTTCCACCAACAAAGTGCAAAAACTGCAAAAAATAATACTACAGCTATTATTGTCTGTGATAATCTTATGATATTTATGAGCCGATCTCTCATATTATCATATATTAAAAGGAAAATCTTATTTTGAGAAGGTTTTGTTGAAAACAGCTCGAATTGCTTGTATACCGTTAGACTTTATTTCACGGGTACCAATACCAGCAAAGTTTTGATAAGAAATCTTTGGACAATCTGATTCAACATAACTCAGAACAGAATAAGACCAACGAAACCATCTATCTCTTATTTGGTCAAAAACATAAACTTCTTTTTGATGATTTATTGCCATCTGGACAGCATAACCAGTACCACCATCAACCATGTCAAATTTACCCTTATTATAATAACCTTTTGTATTTTTTTCGCCTTTTTTAACTATGTATCCAATAGCTAAGATTTGGTCTGAATATTTTACCTGTGACCAATTTCTTGCAAGTAAATTCATATATTTATGTATACCATATCGATTGAGCCATTTATTTGCTTTGTTAACTTCCTCCACTCCTTCTTTATAATCATCTTCGGATATTTCAACTTTATTTTCAGAGACATGATAGGCAGTTTTATAAGAATACGCACGGGTAATGACTCCAAATTCTTTTCCAATAATTTCCCACTCAGTGTCAGCGCCTACTGCACCACCCGAATGACAGACTATATTATTTAAGTCTAGAGGTTTATTATCAAATATATCAATCATTTTTAAGTAATTCTTTTAGTAAAAACTCTCTATTTAGTTCTGTGTTTCTATCAAATATCATACTAATTTCAGAAATTTTATTTCCATCAAAATAGTGATTAGATACCGTAATTTTATATTTGGAGCTTAAATAAAAAGGATTAATATACTTCAGTAACAACATTCTAGCATTGTCAATATTACTAACATTCTCTTCGAAAGAGTAAGTCTTAAGTTTTTTTTGTTTATTCTCTAAATATAAATTTACCTCTGTCATAATTTAATCTCTAATCCCTCAATATTCCAAATAGCTAAACCACCATCTGTTCTAAAATACAAATCTCTGATATCTAAAGGCTCATTGAATATATATTTCTTTAAATATATGAAATATTTATTACCATTACAACCAGATAGTTCTTTATGTGAATAATTACCAAACTCATCTGTAAAGATATTTATCTTAAAGTCTTCACATCTTTTTATACTAAATAATTTATACTTAAATATATCTTTATTTAGATTTTTTACTATTTCTAAAATTTGATTATAGTTTTCGAAAGAAAATATTACCTCATCTGATTTAGTGCAAATTATTTCTAAATTATATTTAGAAAGAGAATTTATTAAATCTTGAACTATGACTCTTTGTGCCTTTATCTGTTTTTTTGGGTTTAAATTTCCAAAAATATATTGTCTAAATTGTTTTGATTTGTAAAAAACAGGATGAATATCAAATTTCTGAAGTAATTCAAAATACGAATTACCTAATTCATTCATAAATTCTGGATCGTATTTTTTTAATACTGTCCAATTTGCAGAATTTATATCAATTGATAAATACTTTTTATCTTCCGAGTATTCAAAATTTTTTGTTATTGAATAATCAGGAATTAAATTATCATCGTTTAATTCATTAAACGCTCTTGTATTTTTAAGAAATTCTATAATTTGCAAAGATTTATCAATTTTATATTGATAAGGTTCATCAATTACAGACTCAAACTCTTTATATAAACTAATCATTTGTGGAAGTTCTACCCACCTTTTCAACTTTGAATATTGTGAAATGTAGTAATCAAAATGCTCATACTCTGGAACATTTAAATCAAATAATTTGACAAAAGTTCTTATATCTCTCATAAACCAAGTTCTTCAATTTTTTTATCTCTTAATTTGGCTAAATCTTCGTCTTTTAGACAAATACTAAATCCATCTTCTTCTTTGACTAACCAATGATCAATCCTATTATCAAAACCGTTCTTTGTTGAATAGTCTTCTTTTACAAGAGGATACTTACCAGTGTAGATGCCAAAAAGTGCTGGAAAAATAGCCATTGTCTCAGTAGATGAAATACTTTTCCAACCATTATCAATAACTAAATCATGTATATCGTATCTACTCTCAAAAAGAAATTTACCCTTATGATGAAATCTGATATTGACAAAGTACCTTTTAGATACTTTGTCTTTTAATCCTCTTAATTGTATGACTCTTTTATACCCCATTATACACCTAAACTATTTAATTTTTCATTTCTACGATAAGCTTTATAATCTTCTTCTTCTGTGATAAAATATTCTGACATTTCTGATTCAGTGAAATAATACCACTTTATTTTCTTACTATATGGTAAATTCCACCAATCTTTTTTACCAGAGAACGATCCATAGTATTCGTCTTCAATACAGAAACCATATCCTTTTCTACCTCCAACTTCTGGATCAGCATTCCATTCTAGATTACCTCTTCCTTTGATATCATAATGACTACCAACCTTAATAGTTTTATACTCTTTAATACAAACAACCATTTGACAATCCCATTTATCTCTCATAGAATAACCTTTTAATTTTTATAACTCTATTTTGTATTTTAAAAAATCTGGTCTTTTTCTTTACCAATTCATCGTAAAGATTTCTTCCAACACCACCCATACCATAAGAAGAGTTTAATTGTATTTTCATATCCATTATTTCATTTCTTAACTTATTCATGATGGTCTATTTGATGAACGTCTCTTTTTTCCATAATTCTTGTGATATCACTTATATTGAATGGTCGATATTCACCAAACATTCTGTAAGCAACATCTACTCCAATATCCATAGAACGACCAAGGTCTGGAATTGAACCATGAGAATGTCCATATAAATGTATAACTCCTTTGTGACTTCCATTCCAAACACGATGTGAATAATGTGAAAGAAATAGTTCTGCTTTTCCTAATTGCAGATGAAGAACATCTTGAACAGATGAAAATAGATCTAAAGGATTGAATGAAGTGTCGTGAAATTTAACTTCTTTATCAACAATATGTTGGTCGTGGTTTCCTAAAATCAAATGTATATTCTGACAAACAATTGAATCTCTAAATAATTTGATATTATGAATACCTCCAAAACTCCAATCACCTAAGTGATAAAGTATATCATCTTCTTTTACATAACGGTTGATACCTTCTACCAATGCCTGGTTCATTTCCCAAACACTACCAAAATCTCGGTAGCCTCTTTGCCAACGAGATACATTAGGACCTGCTATGTTTGTGTGTCCATAATGAGTGTCTGATGTTATCCATATATTCATATTGCAAATATAACCATTTTTCTAAAAATAAAAAAATAAACTTAATATATAACTTATGAAATATTTGAAACTATTTGAAAATTTTAACGATAACAAACCGGTAGTATCAGCACTTAAAGATATTTTAAGTTGCATTAACTCTGGTAAAAAAATCACTTCTAAACTTAATGGTGGGACAATTATGGATTTACACGATAATTGTGATGATGAACAAGTTATGGGATTTTTAGCAAAAGCTGCTGAAATAGTAGGTGAAGAAATCCAAGGCACACAAATTGATTTGAAAACTCAGTTCGATGCAAACGAATTAGAAGGTCTAATTAGAATTTTAGAAGCTAATCCAGAAAATTAATAATATTATGAAAGTTAAAAAATATCAAGAATTTATTAAAGAATCTCATTCTAAAAGTGTTCATATATCAGAAGATGAAATGAATTTATTTTCAAGCGAATCAGCTCTTCAAAAACTCATCACAGATAATAAAATTACTCTTAAAAATGGAGAAGTACTTTTTGACGAAAATGATGAAGAAACTAAAGAAATTTTAGACCAGTATTTGGAAATGCCTGGTTCAGTTGAATAACTATTTAAAATTCTTTAAATTCTCATATAATATTCTGTAAATATCATCGATTTGATCATATCGAATTCTTATTAAATTAATATAATTGTCCTCACAATAATCATTTTTGATTTTATCATTTATTTTAAGTCTTTCGTATGTTTGTAATCCACCAAAATGATCAACTGGTTGATAGTGTTGTTTTCCATCAAATTCTATAGCAGTTCTATATTTAGGTAAATAAAAATCAAATGGTAATTGAAATATATTTTTACAATCTTCAAATTTATGTTGTCTATAATATGAAATTTCATTTTTATCTAAATATTTAGCGATATATTTTTCACCTCTAGATTCATTACAATTAGAACATCCATTTCCTTGTAAATGTGATAGTGGATTTTGATAAAAATCACCATGTATCGGACAGGTTATTATAACTTTGATTTGATTTTTAACATATTCTGTTTTATCATATGAAAATTTAAAATCATGAGTCATATTTGCTTCTTTAATAAATTGCTCAGTTGTTTTTCTAACCGATAATCTTATATTTTCAGGAGCTGATAATAAGTGACCAGCTGGTATTTGTTCAAAGATTTCACCGGTTTTGTTATAAATAATTTTAACTTTAGATTTACAGTGTTTATATTCAACTAATGAATAATCATATTTTTCTTTACCCCATTTATCTTGAGACCTTTTAATAAACCAATCTCTATTCATATTTAATTCAGGAGCACATCTTAAATGAGTTGATGCTGTTTGTTCAAAAATAACACCATCATAAATTACTCTAATCGGTTTTAAAGCTCCTTTATAATCAGTAAGCGAGTAGTCATATTTTTTACCCCACACTTCTTCGGCTTCCTTAATAAATTCTTCTGTTGTTTTTGTAGGTGTGTTTTTTTCAGGACATCTACCTAGTAAAATATGTTTAACTACTTTTTGTTTATATAAAACACCATTATAAGCTACATCTATATCATCTGTTGATAAAACTTTATCACTTAAATTAGGATATTGATACTTATAACCATGTTTTTCTCTGGCTCTATCTAAAAATTCTTGTTTTGTCATATACTATATATTAAAATTACATTCCCCCTTTTTATTTTTATTTAGGTATTTTTTGAAAATTATAAAAGGGGAGAATGATAAATAAATATATAATAAAAAATAAATTATTAAAATGGCAAAACAACAACCAAAAGAAACAAAAAAGTTTGAGTTTTCTAAGATTGGTTCGATTTTGGACAATATAGCAAAGTCAGTTCCAATTCAAGTTGAAAAAGAAATAAAAGAAAAAAAGTTTATATCAACAGGAGTTTATATTGTAGATGCTGCGATGTCTGGTAGATTATTAGAGGGAGGTGTAGCAACTAATAGAATTAGTGTGTTCGCTGGTGAATCAGGAGCAGGTAAATCATTTTTAGCATATTCTTGTGCTAAAAATGCTCAAAAAGCTGGATATTCAGTTATCTATATCGACACAGAACAAGCAGTAGATCTAGAAGATCTTCCAAAATTTGGAGTCAGTAACGACTTAGAAAAATTTAGATTAGTTAGATCTAATAAAGTTGAAGATATTAATATAACACTAACTCAATTAGTGGATGAGTTAAAAGAACAAAAATTAGCAGGTTATGAATTACCTAAATTAATGATTGTTTTAGATTCACTTGGTCAAATGGCGTCCAATAAAGAAAAAGCTGATTTATTAAAAGGTGATATCAAACAAGATATGACTAAAGCAAAAGCAATTGGTTCTATGTTCCGTTCCATTAATAATGATCTTGGATACTTAGATATACCAATGATCGTCTGTAACCATACTTACTTAACTATGGATCTTTTTCCACAAGCAGTCATGAAGGGTGGATTAGCACTTCTATATTCTGCGTCAGTAATCGGATTTATGACCAAATCAAAATTAAAAACCGGGGAAGAAGATGATATGGATTTAGGTGGTTCAGGTATCTCAGTTTTATTTAAAACTCAAAAGAACCGTTTAGCAAAACCAAAGAAAATTAGATTTGATATCTCTTTCGCTAATGGTATGAATCCTTACACTGGGTTAGACGCTTTCTGTCGACCAGAATACTTTGAACAAATTGGAATAGCAAAAGGTAAAATGGACGTTGATAAGAAAACAGGAGAAATGACTTTTACTCCAGGTGGAAATAGATGGTATGTAAGTCATTTAAATAAGTCAGTTACAACAAAACAATTATTTACACAAGAGGTATTTACACAAGAGGTATTAGAAAAAATGGCTCCAATCGTTAATGATTACTTCCGTTTCAAGTCATTAGATGAAATTGAAGAAGTTGAAAAACAATTCAATAATGTAATTGGAGATGATGAAGAAGATGATACAAACGGATTTACAGATGCATCTGATGCAGATGATATTTTCGGATAAATAAAAAAAGTTCAAGAGTACTTTAACTCTAAAAAATAAAATAAATCAAAATGACGAAACAAGAAGTTTATGAGCAATTGAAAGCGTTGTGGGCTGAATTTGAAGCAAATCATGCAGCAACAACTAAAGTTTCTGATACAAGAGCGCGTAAAGCTTTAGGTGAAATCAAGAAATTGGTTACTCCTTATAGAAACGCATCTGTTGAAGAAGCAAAAAAATAATTTAATAATGAAACACAAGATTAAAGAATTATTAGTAGAAAGGGATATTGAAATAGGAAACTTTTCAATTGAAACTCTATATAAAGTAGGAATAGATAATGTTAGAGAAAACATTGAATTCTATTACGATAAAACTTATACTTGTGAGTCAGTTATCAAAGAATTATTTATTCGAGGTATAATCGACTATATCGAGAGAAAGAATTTTCCTTATTTAGAAAAATAAGGTGGTGGAAGTCGGAGAAATTCGAACCCTGATAAAAAGACCTCAGATTATTCTGAGGTCTTTTTTGTTGTTGTATAAATTGTTTTATAAGTATTCACAATCCAAAAAATTATGTTGATAGTTCCGTAAGCTAAATATAAATTTGATTTAATTCCAAAAAACATTAAAACGATATCTATAAGTATGAAAAAGAAAACAAATACAAAAAAATAGTAAACCATCTTATCAGATTCTTTAGAAAAAAGATATTTATGAAATTTAAATTTTAAAGAAGAAATAGGATTTTTAATTAAAGATAACTTCATATCTCTTGAACATGAAATACATAATCTTTTGTGATTTTTATCATCTAATAATCTTTTAAATAAATCTTCATTAGATAAATCTAAATTATCTTTACAGTTATAGCACTTTTTACCCTTTCTAACATCCCAGGAAACAGAATTTCTATTTTTTAGTAAGTAAATACTAAATGGTATAAAAAGAATTGGTAAAAAACAATATAGTATGCTAAACATTATGCTAAGATTAATTCTAAAAATTTATCTCTCTTATCAGATTTGGAAAGTTTTTTAATACAATCTGGTCCAATTCCTGTAATAATAGAAGAAGGAACCGTTAGACGTTTTCCACACTTACCACAGAACCCTTCATGCCATACTTCAAGAAAGTCAGGTAGTGTATTATTCATAAGTCGAGTAATCATATATTCAAATACTTTTACTGATTGAGAGTCTGATTTTATATTTGATTTTTTACCATGTTTATAATCTCCTTCAACACAAGTTCCGATATAAGTATATTGATCAGGATTGGTCAAAACACTTACAAAGAAAAGATTAGAATCTTTAGCTTGCTTTACTTTAAAAGTAAACCTATTTTCAGTTTTAGTATTAACAAATGTTACTACTGATTTACCAGCAAAGATAAATTTAAGAGCTTGTTTTGAGTCGATAATTTTATGTCCTTTCATTGTAGTGATTTATTATACAAATATAATAAATCTTTTATTATAAATATCATATAAATAGAAAAATATATACAATATGAAAATTATTGTAATAGATTACGCTTTTACATCAGATGAAAAACTAAAAAGAATTAGTGGCGAGTTAAATCTTAATTATGAGTTATTAATAAAAGATAAAAAAGAGTTTAAACTTTACCGAATATGGATAGATATTGATAGTAAAACTATGATTGCTTATTCAACTACAAATTCACCTAATAAAATAATTTACACTATAGGTTATGAAGAATTATTTGTCTCAATGCAAAGATATGAACCAAAACCAATAGAACTACCCGCACCAGAAATTGATTTAAATATTGACTCTATACTAGATAAAATATCTAAATATGGTATTGATTCTCTATTAAAAGAAGAAAAGGATTTTTTAGATAGTTCTTCAAAATAAAAAAAAACCGAGAAATATCTCGGTTTTTTTATTAATCTATATAGTTTTTACCATGAACTTCAATAACTCTTTCCCTTTCGGATGAATCCATATCTTCATAAATCTCACCTAAGTCATCAATTACCTCTTCTAAAGTGAAACACTCACATTTATAACCAATCTCATCCCAGAAATAATCTATATCAGTTTCGTAGATGAACTCCCAATAACTCATTTCCTGTCTATCAGTTTCTTCACCAGAATTCCAAGAAGTGATACCAGCAAATCCCATTCCTGGCTCAGAATATTGTAAAGTTATTTCAACATTATATTCTTTTGATATTTTTTTCCAAAGACCATCTGCTGGTGACCAAGCAGACTCACCTGTAATAAACATCATATCATCACCAGAGTAATCAGGATACATAACCTGCCATTTAGAACCCCAGTCATCTACATCATCAACTGATTCAAATAAGGTTTGATAGTTTTCGGAACTAAAAGTCGTAGTTTCTCCAATTTTATCAAAAAGTCGTTGTAAATCTTCTGGTTCTCCAGAAATTCTAACATCTGTGTTACAATAGTTTGCCATGTTTTATAGTTTATTGTTAGGTATATTATAAAAAAGAGAGAAGTTTAAATTTTCTATATAATTTATGAATATTGTTGCAATTGATCCAAGTTTAATATCAACAGCTCTTGTTGTCAGTTCAGGAGACACTTTTAAAATCTATAATTATTGTAGAGAATCAAAGGCTTTTGGTAAAAAAGGCATAACTAAATGGTTTAAATCTGCTGAAGAATTTGTGAATTATAAATTTATTGAATATAGAGAATTTGAAGATTATTCAGAGGGAGAATTAACAAAGTTAAAAGATTATGACAAAATAACAGATCAAATTATTTCCGATATATTAGAAAATATCGATGAGTCTTTAGATACAAAAATAGGAATTGAAGGTTATAATTTTGGAGCTCAAGTTGGTGACTTAATTGACTTAGTTACTTTTTCGACTTTACTTAGAAAAAAATTATTTGATTTAGTAAGTGAGGATATTTTAGTAATGTCACCATCTACTTTAAAGTTAGAATCTTGTAAATTAACATATCCTCCTATAAGAACTGAAATAGGTAAAAAAGTTATTAAAATTAAGGAAGAGTTCAGAAACAAAATAGGAATACCTGGTGGTAAATTCACAAAAAATGATATGGCACTTGCTATAATAGAAAATAATAGTCTAAATGATTACTGGTCAAAACATTGTAAATTCATCAAAGATGAGTTGATGTCTGTTTCCAATATTCAAAAGCCATACGAAGACGTAAATGATGCTTATTTAATATATCAGATATTAAACAAATAGTATTTTTTTAATAAAATTCATATGAACGGTATTGTATATCCATATGGATCGAGTCACCTTATCAATGAAAAAACTATAGAAGCGTTATTAGCTAATAAAGTTGATAAAATTGAAATACCTATATCAGATGGAGCGATTAAAGCAACTACACTTATTCAACTTAGTGGAGGAATTGACTCTGCCTTTATTCTTTGGTGGTGGTTAGTGAATAATCCAGACGAATATTGCGTAGTAAATCATATAAATATTATACACTTTGAAAATAGAAGCAAAAAAGAATTAGAAGCGGTCGATAGAATTTTAAGATGGTTAGATTCTCAAGGTCTAAAGAATTATTTCTACTTAGAAAATACTTTTGACTATGGCAACATTCCGAGTGTTGTTTATGATGTAGAAGTCTGTGGATTTGTATCAGGGATTATACTTTCAAATAGCAGATGGGATTCAATAAATAAAGTTATTTTTCCTATATATGGACATGAAACAAAAAGAGAGAAAATCAGAAGAAGAGTAATGAAATTAACATCTAAAAGAAAAGTAGAATGTATTTATCCACTTGTAGGACTCAAAAAGACTGATGTAATGAAATTGATGCCCTATGAGCTATTAAAACTTTGTTGGTATTGCAGAGTACCTATAAATGATGAATCTTGTGGAAATTGCCATACTTGTAAGCAAGTAAATGATGGTCAAAGTGAGGTTATTGACGAACACTTAAAAAATTATTTGAAGCAATTCTAATATGAAAATTGATAAATATCATATCTTTCCGTTTGGAAAAAGTCATTTAATTTATCCAGATATTGAAAATAACCCACATTTATTTGCATTTGGTGATGAAGAACCAGCAACAACTTTTATAAGTTTAAGTGGTGGAATTGATTCAACTTACACACTTTATGAATGGCTAAAAATGAATCCTGATGAAAATTGTGTTGTGCATCATATAGAAATGATTTATGATGACAATAGACACAGAGAAGAAAAAAAGGCAGTCTATAAAATTCTAAAGTGGTTAGACTCAAAAGGACTAAACAATTATTTTTATTTACAATCAAAAATAGATTTTCAAAATACTCTACCTAAAGTTTGGGATGTAGAAACTTGTGGATATTTTACAGGAATTGTATTAAGAAATGAAAGATGGCATTCTATAAAAAATATTTTACTTCCAATTTATGACTGGGATTCTGATAGAGAACTTAGACGAAGAGAAATTACTACTATCTTAGCTCACAGAGAAGACTATGAATTCTTTTATCCACTTGCTAAAATGACCAAAAAAGAAGTCATAGAAACTATACCATTTGACCTTTTAAAACTAACATGGTGGTGTAGAACACCAAAGAATAAAAAAAGATGTGGCATGTGTCATAGTTGCCAAGAAATGTCAGAAATTATTGAAGAAATTAGTAAAAATATTTAAATTCTTCTTTTTGAACTATATTCATTAATTCTCTCTAACTCTCTTAAAAATATCTGAGCACTTTCTTTCGGTAAAAAACCTGATAGTGTTTTAATTTTTTTATTTCTATCTTCTTTACTAAGAGAATCATCGTCTAAAACTTCATCAATGAGTTTGTGTATTTCTCTCGGAGTCATTGAAGAGTAGTCCTCTTCTCTTAGAGCAGTTTTTCTAATTAAACTATCGATATCAGATTCTTCCTCAGATGGTTCTTTATCCTCCTCTTTCTGTTGAGACCTCCACTTTTCTTCTTCCTCTCGTTCTTTTTGTTCTCTGTTATAATCTTCCATTGCTTTTCTATACTCTTCAGCTTCTTTTTTAGCTTCTTCTATATCATCAACAATGTATTTAATTATTTTTGAAATTTCATCTTTTGCTTGAGAAATATTAAACTTTTCTTCATTTAACTGAAAGTTTGAACCAACAAGATCAAAAGTTGAAAATAAACTATTCATAATTTCTAAAAACTGGTCATCAGTTTTTACAAACTTTAATCTTTTTTCTAAATACTCAACCATGAATTCAGCATCTTCAGCTGCATATTCGTCCTCGATATTTCCTGTTTTAGTTGCCTTTTCTTTAGCTTCTTTAGTAGTAAGTTTTGCTTTTTCCAATTCTTCTTTAGATCCTTCTTTATCTTTAGCTAACATAGCATATACTTTTGTATCTAAGCGTTGATAATCATTTGATTCTGGAAACTTATTAACAAACTTAACTAACATATCAAGTGCTGGTGGTCCGTATCTAAAATCCTGTGCCTCATCAGTAAAAGATGAAGTCGCTTTTTTAATAATCTTAGCTGTTTCTTTATCTTTTTTGATAGCACTTGACTGTAAGAAAAGATAAACACCTTTAATCGCTTCGTGTATCAACATTGGAAAATCAACACCAGTTGCTTTAATAACAATTTTAGTTACTTCTTTTTCCAAAAGAAGACTCATATTATAATAATTACCAGTATGGCTTTCCCATTTTACTTGACAAGCTCCAGCCATACCTTGAGGCATTCCTTTCATCATTTGAGATTTTTTTGAAATTGGAATAACCCAGTCCATTTTATCTGCTAAATCAGACATTCTAACCCAACAATCTAATACTTGTTTTCCTTGTCTTTCTCCGAAAATTTCAGACAATTCTTCTTCGACTGTTTCAGAAACTCTGATTATATCTTTAGTTGATTTACCAGCGGCTTGAGTTATCATATTTAATAACTTTTTCTTATCAATAGCTGAAACTAAATTAGTTCCAGGTATCTCTTCTTCTGGATCCTCTTCTTTATCTTCGCCTTCTTGACTTTGTTCCTCTTGATCTTGTTCATCTTGATCTTGTTCCTCGTCATCTCGATTATCTTCAGGTTCATCTTCAGGTTCATCTTCAGGTTGTTCCGCCTGTTGAGGCACATCTCTTATATCCGGAATTTCTCCAGTAACTCCACCAATTGGAACTAATTTAATTTGTAATTCAACTGGTTTAACGCCAGACTTTAGAACATCATCAAACTCTTCTCTAACTACTTTCTCTGCGAGTTTTTCTAATTTTTCAACTCTTTTTTCAAAATCTTCGCGACTTAAAGGTCTTCCATTTTGATCACTTCTAAGTAATCTTTCAGATTCCATTTGATTTCTTTGAAAGTCTGGGTAAATTCTAGGCATCTCACCTCTTTCATCGTCTAATCTAACACCCAATGAACGTCTAGCTTCTTCCTCAGATTTTGACATAAAATCACTAGGAATACCTTTATTTCCTCTTAAATCAACTTCTTCTTTTATAAATTTTTCAAATGATTTCATAAAGTATTTTATTTTTCAAAATGTGAATTAATCGCATCTTGTTCTTTTTTAGAAGATTCTGAATAAACTGTTTCCAATCTATCCATAACTTTTTTAGCAGCAGCCAGTGGAGCATCCTCTTCAGAAGGTGTTTCTGTTGGTGCAATTCCTGGTCTTGTTCTTGGTCTCGGAACCGTTGTAGGAGCAGGTGTTGTAGTAGGTGCTGGTTTTGTTTCAGTTCCAGTTGCTAAAGGAGCATCTTCTTCAGAAGGTGTTTCTGTTGGTGCAATTCCTGGTCTTGTTCTTGGTCTCGGAACCGTTGTAGGAGCAGGTGTTGTAGTAGGTGCTGGTTTTGTTTCAGTCCCTGTCATTACAAACTCTTCAACAAATCTTGAGTATTTTTTAATATGACTCATAATTATAGTTTAATTTTTATAAGAATATATATTAAAATCAAAATTTTACTTTTCTTAAAAATTGAAATTAAAAGTTTAATATATAAATCAGAAAAAATTAAAACTAAATATGAAAAGATTTTCAGAAATTCAGAAAAAAGTAAAAAGAGTTAATGAAGCTGAAGAAGCTAATCTTCCTTCTAACTATCAAGATATGTCTAAGGAAGAACTTTTAGCTCTTATGTCAGGTAAAAAAGAACTACAACCAGAACCTAAAGAAGAAGAGAATAAAGAAGAAAAAGTAGAAGTTTCCGAAGGTGGAGATGTTGTCAAATTTTTCTCTAAACTATTTGAAAGTAGAGAAATGGCTCACATTTACCATTTAACAGTAAAAGGAGAAATGGGCTCGCACGCAGCTCATACAGCTCTTGGTGACTTCTATGAAGGAATTTTAGGATTTATTGATGAAATGATTGAAGTTTATCAGGGTCAATATGGTATTATTGAAGGATATGAAACAATTGATACTTCAGCTACTCAATCAAAAGATAAAATTGAATACTTTGAGGAATTAGCTAATTTTGTAAAAACAGAAAAGAAGTGCATTAAGCCAGAAGATTCACATCTATTAAATATTGTTGATGAGGCGGTTGCTTTAATCTATAAAACTCTTTATAAGTTAAAATATAATAAATAAAAAAAACCCAACTTTTCGAGTTGGGTTTTTTATATCACACTATTTACAAATATAGTCTGATAAGGATTACTTATCTGAATAGCAGAGTATCTTGAAGAAATTGACTTTTTTGGAAACCAATTAATATCTAAACCTAAATTAAATATCTTATTAATCTTTCTCTTTCTTATTGTGTTCTTAGAACCATATTCAACTATAGTCGCTGATGTTGTCATTGGAATATAAGGAGCCCAAACATAACCAGGTTGCAAATCAGAACTTTTCTTTCCTATCTTCACTTTTTGTTCCATATATTTTTTCAATTTTTTGTTTTCTTATTTGAGAACGAAGTAAAGTCCAGGTTGATTTTAAGAAATTATATTCATCATCTATTTTAGGACCCTCTAAAACAACATTACCTAAAATTTGATTTGAATCAACAAACATTTTTATAAATTTTATTTATAGATTTTTTTCTTCTTTTATTTCTATCAGGTTCTAAACCAAGACTTCTAAGAATGTCTCTGTCAATTTCACTAGCTAATTGTTCAGATAAAATTTTAGTAAGTTCGGATTCAATGTCTTTACCATATGGAGATATGGTATTATCACTATCAACTACAACACCTTTAACTTTATATTTTTTCACTAATTATTTTAGTAGATATTTAGTTATTTGTTTTCAGTGTAAAGATACTTTCTACCTTCTTGTGAATAACTAAGTAGATTTTTTAACGAAGTATCTAATTTATCTAAAGAATCATCTAAATTTTTCTTTACAACTTCAAGTGCAAAGATGGTATCATCAATTTGATCATTTCCTTTTTGAGAATCACTTTTATAATTATTAAATTCATTTATGAACGAACCTGCTGCATTGGATCCGTTTTCCACTTTAGAAGAAAGTTTTCTCAACTCATCAACTATTTCCTCAACTCTTTCAGAAGATATATCTATTTGCTCCTTTTCATTAAATCTTTTAATTCTCATAAGAAAGTGTTTTAAATATTTAATATATATATTAAATTATGAAACGTAGAAATAAACTAATTTTAGAATTTACAGAATTCAATCTACAAAGATTAAATCCAGATTCAGCTCAAGCTTCAATTCATGTTGATGATCCACAGTTATCAACTAACGCATTTGATAAACATGAAGATAAACTTAGAGCAGCGATGTCAAGAATTGATGATATCATAATGAATCTTAAGGGTACATCAGCTTACTCTCAATTAAGATCAGCTTTAGGTTTGGATGACCAAGATATACAATCAATAAAAATCCTAAAAATTGTTAAAGCAGACAATATAAATTATGATGTCTATATAACTATTAAAGTTCAGGATGAAGAGTATTGGGGAAAAGTCTCAAATATTTTGAATAATCCAGAATTTAAATCCGAAATGTTCAAAGATTATGACCTTTATCAGCCAAAAGAATGGATCATTAAAACTAAAGGACTCGTTATAAAAACCATTAAAGAGTGGTTAAAACCAGAACCTGGTATGTATAGGTTATTAAACGATAAAGTTATATGCTATTCAAATGACACAGGAAAACAACTCGAAATGGATAAAGATATTGAAATTGAGTTAGTTAGATCTTATGATAATAAGTTAGTAATCAAATATGAAAATAATCTTTATAATCTAAATGGGGACAACCACGTCTATTTCAATTGGTGGTTTGTTAAATTAGATTAATTTACCTTAATTATATAACAAAGTGCGTAAAATGGAGGACGGTTTTCGTGATCTGTACCACCACCAGTAGTGTTCGTTGTGCCTGTGTGTTGGTGATCTGGTGCAGTCGATGTTCCAAGATTCCTTGCAGTAGTCCCTCCTCCTGAATCACTTCTAATACTACTTCCTCCGCCTGAATCACTCACCGGATATGTATGCATGTGACTACCCGATGGATCAGTAGTAAAAGTGTGTGTATGTGACGGAATCTGAGCTGAAGTCAGAGTTACAGTGTTTAATCCACCTGTCGCAGCAACAGTGTAAGCAGTAGTACCAACTACAGACGCGTTGTCTGTAGAACCAGCACCGACAACAAATCTTTCTCTTAAATCTGGAACTTTACCAGGACCAAAAGGATTACCCATTACTCCATATAATGCAAGTAAGGCAGATCCAGCCGGAGCTGAAGATCCATCACAAAGTTTCCAGTTTGGAAGGCTACTAGCAATATAAGCCAATGTTCCACCCCACATAATTATAGTACCAACTGGAACAGATACATCAGCCAAACTTGACCAAGTCGCTAATCCATTTGCGTCGGAACAAGTCAATAATTTACCAGCAGCTGGTGATCCACCTCTAACTTTTATTTGACCATTTATATCTAGTCGAGTAGTAGGAGTTGTTGTTAAATTTATCCCAACATTTCCAGTAGATGGTTGAACACTCAATGGTGTTGCGGTATTAGTAAATAATTGTTTATTACCCGGTAATGAAGTTGCGTCATAAAGAACAACATAGTGTGTCGTAGTTGATGTAGTGTTATTTAATATTACTTGCTGTGAAGTTGATGACTTCCCAACTGTTATAGATGATGTTCCGGTCCATTGAGCCGAAGACCCAGCATTTGTTAATATATCACCACTACCACCAGGAGTCAATTGTATTAAAGATAAACTTAAGCTACCACTTGAAATATTAGTAGCATTTATATTAGTAATATTTGCTCCATTTCCAAAAAAACCAACAGTAGATCTAATAGACCCACTAACATCTAATCTGTAACTAGGAACAGCATTAGCTATTCCAATATTAGTACCATCGTCAAAGATAATTGATGATCCAATTGTATTTGAAATTCCAAATTTTGCAATGTACCCCGGGTTAGGACTTCCAAATGTAGATACACTACCTAATGTATTTTCAGATGAATAAGTAGAACCTGTCCAAACATAAGGTGTGTTATCATTCAAATCCCATATTCTCATTCCCGGATATTTCCAAGGAATTTGTTCTCTGTTTTGATAATAAGATCCACCACCAACAACAAATCTGTTGTCTATTGGAGATCCACTTTGTAAATCAAAATTGTCTATTAATTGAATTGGCATGTCATATATATTAATTTTATCATGTCTTAAAAATTAAATTGGTAATTTTCTGACGGAGGTCCTATCTGTGAAGAAGTAAATGAATAAACATTAAATCTTTTTCCAGCCCAAAAACCAGTGGGTGATGAAAATAATCGATCGCTGTAAGTATATGATACTGTATTTCCTAAATTATCAAAAATTGTTGAAATTGTACCCCAATCATAATCATAAATAAAATAATAATAACCCTCACCTGTTAAGTCTATCGTTTTATTTGACTTAGTTTCTACAGATTTTGATAAACCACCTAAACCAACATTTGTCATTAATTGTAAATCACTAAATCCATAAAAATATGGATAAATTCCGGTAATAGTTGTGGAAGCCGTTGATGTTGAAAGTCCATCAGAAACTGTTACTTTAAATTCAGTACTTGTGTCGGTTATTGGTGAAATAACAATTCCATTTGAAGTTGAAGTTGAAGTGATTTCACCATTGGTCGTGATTGCAGCAAATACACCTGGTATCATATTCTGTAAAGATGCGACTTGAGTTGGAAGACTCTTTTTTGTTATTGAGAACTGAACAACCGGATTAGGAAAAGTTCCCACCTCGACATATCCAGACTCATAAGGAGGAAGTAATTGTATTGTACATTTAGGAGGTAAATAATCATAAATTATTCTTCTTAAAGCATCTACAACAGATACATTTTGAAAGATTTCACCAGGCTCAATATCACCAATTTTTAAAGGTATAGCATCAGTAGTATTTACTTCAAATAAAAACTGAAGTGCATATCCATTAATAAATAAGTTTCCATTCATATTTAAGGTTGTTCCGGTTGCTCCTAAAAAATCACCGTATGGATACGTCAATTCGGACCAAGCTAATTTTCCATCTTCGTAAAGTAAAACTTTATCATTTGATGCAGATGCAGAAGACTCGACTTTTGTAGGAAAATATATGTTATTTACAGAAACCGTTCCTGTAGAACTATCTATATTCAAAGTACCAAAAGCTCTACTAACAAAGTCTAAAGAAACAGATGTTTGAGTTCCGGAAATTAACTGACTTTGAATATAAGGTGACCTATCTAAAAATTGAAATTTATTACCAGTTAATAATGAAACTCTAGTTCTATTTTGTAAGACATCATCAGACTTTGTATTATAAAGAAATATATCTACATCGCTATTTAATAAAGACGAAGACATAATATCTTGAGTTAAGTATTTTCTTTTTCCAATGTATATTTTTGTGTCTTTTACATCTCTATCATTAGGGTTCAATGAATCAATTCCGATATACGAATAAGTTGAGCTTCCTACTGACGTTTCCTTAAAAGAAACACTTGAATATACCGATAATATAGTATCTCTTAAGTCATGAGCTGAAATTTGTTTTGATTGATTATCCTCTAAAACATCGAGTAAATAATCTAAATAAACAGACGGACTTGACCCAACTATTGGGTAGTTAAAAGATTCATCAACAAGACCAGTATTTAAACTAAATGTCATCATATATTAGAAAATAAATTCAAATTGTCCATTTCCAGTGTAGCTACTTGTTAATCCTAATCTATACATTCTACAAGGCCCATAATATGTTGATGTTAATGGAACAATTGGTGTAGTAGAAAAAGTAAATGGACTAAGAAAAGAAGCAGTTACTGAAGATATATCATGTAAAATGAAACCATTTGGATCTTTAATTTTTTGCACTGGTCCATAAGAAAACGGATAACAAAAATGCAAATAACCATATCCTGTAGCACTAATTACTATCGAACTACCAATTCCAGGAAAAGGTTGAATTATTTTTGTTGAGTATGTAGATGTAATTATAGTTTCTAAACTTGTTGAATTAAGTCCAAATGAGTTGTCAAATTTTAATACAAATGGAGTTAAATAGTTCAAGCTAGCTATTGCACTGTGTGAAAATCCTACAGGAGGAATTCCAGAGTTACCACTAAAAGCAGTAGCACCTGAATTGGATACGAATAAACTATAAGTCATTGGAAAAATTGGATTCGAAATCGTAAGTGGTTGTGTTGAAAAGGTTGATGTCAAAACATTTAAACTAAATGTTGAGCCCGGAATCGCTACATATGAAAATGGTCCGTTTATTCTATTATATGAAGAACCATCTTGTGTATGTGAATAAGTAGTTCCAATAAGGGTCCAGTCAATTACTCTTTCTGTGATATTTCTTGCAAAAGTAGTAATCTTCATATCTAAAGAAACTGAATTAGTAGTTCCAATCTCAGCATATTCTGTACCAGTTGATAAGTTAGTCAAACTAAGACTTAAAACCGGTGGTAAATAAGGATAAAGAATTTTTCTTAAAACTTCAACTATAGGCCAATTTTGACCAGCATATGAGTTTTCAGAAAAGGATAAACCAAATGGAATTCCACCTATAGGATTAGGCACTTCTTGGTCCTCGATGAACTCTAACGGAAATCCATTTATTAAAACATTTCCAAATAGACTTGTTGTTCCTCCCGGAAATCCGATACTTGTCAAAACAACGTTGGGATCTTCCCATCTAAATGCACCAAAAGGATAAGTTCCGGAATATTTAAGAATTCTACCATTTGATGCTGAAGCAATTGTTTGTTGAACAGTCGGAAAAACAATACCATTTAAGGCAACTCTTCCTGATTCAGAGATAATATTTATAGCACCTGCTGTAGCAGGATTTATTAAATTTAAATCAATCGCGTTTGAAGCGGTTATAAATAAAGATTCTATATAAGGTGTCTTTTGTTGGTAGCTTGATAAAGTACCAGTAAGTATAGAGATTTTTGTTGAATTCTGATTTATCGAATCACTTTTTGTATTATAAAGAAAAATATCAGCATCTGAGCTAGCCAACAAAGAATCAGTTATAATATCTAAATTACCAAAACCTCTTTTACCAAGTAGAATAGGCATTTTTATATCTCTATTTTCGGGATTTGAGGAGTCAATTCCAATATATTCAGTTGCTATCGATTCTGGTGTTGTTACTTTAAAAGCAGATGAAGCGTATGCTGTTAAAAAAGCATCTCTAACATCACGAGGTTTGATAAGTCTTTGAGTGTTGTCTTTCAATCCATTTAAAGCTTGAAATACATTTTCTTTTCTAGAAGCTTCTGTTATTGAACCGATGTTTATACTGTAAGTAGCAGGCATTTAATATCAACTTTTTTTGTATATATTAAAAAGAAAAAACCTGATGGTGTCATCAGGTTTTTTTTAATATTTTTTTATGATATTTTAGTCAAAAAGAAATTCTACTTTAATCAAATCTTTTACTTTTGCTGTTGAAAGATTCAATTCTTCAAATTTTAGTCGATCGTAAGGAATCTCATTTTCTAATTCCATTAATTGAGTCATTTCCTGAGAAAATGCCTCCATATTGGAAATATTTACAGCTCCTTCAACCACGTTACCACTTTCGTCCAATACTGATTTAGTATTACCATTTTCATCTTTTTCGGTCCATTTTTCTAAAATTCTTTTTTCCATTTTCAACTTATCATCTACTATTGAAGAAATCTCTTTAATAATTCTTGTAAGTCTGAAAGCAGAACCTGCATTGATATCAAGTTCAATCAATGTGTTAAGTGCTTGAATTGTATCAGGATTAAGTTGTGAATTTTTAATTTTAATTGACATTTTTATTTTTTATTTTTTATATTATATTAGTTCTAAATTGTTTAATCTTTTTTGAATTATATCAAAATAACTTTCATCTTTTTCTATTAGAATATAATTTCTACCAACCAACGAACAAGCATGACCTGTTGTTCCGGTTCCTGCAAAAGTATCTAACACAGTATCTCCAGGTTTTGAGTGCTTTTCAACTAAATTTTTAATAAGAGAGAGAGGTTTTTGTGTTGGATGCTGATATCTTTCCTTACCGTGACATATTGGATAATGATAGAATCCGTTATCATATTCTGAATTAAATGTTGGTCCTCCACCTTTCACAAAGGTAAAGAAATACTCAGTAGCATTTGAAAGATAGTTTATTTTTGAATTTATTGGAACAGGATTTGTTTTTATCCAAGCACAAACTCTTGGTTGTTTTAACTTAACCAACTCCGCTGCTAATTTTATTTCACCACTTTTCCAAACATCATAAAATATTATAATTGTTCCTCCTTTTTTTAAAATTCTATTGTATTCTTTAAATAAAAAATTCCAATCTAATTCACCTTTATCCCACTCACCAAAATCTATGCTAATGTTATATTTTACTTGCATGTCCTTCGATGTACTGTCTGAAATATTTTTAAAATTAGAATCTTTTGAAATAAAATAAGGAGGGTCTATTATTATTAAATCTATGGAATTATCAGAAATTTCAGAAATTTTATCAAAGCAATCGCCACAAATTAACATAGTCTTATATATTGACTAATGTATTTCTCATATTTTAATATATAGTTTATGATTAACATATTTAATGGCCTTTCAAATATAATTAGTAGTCTATTAACAAGACCTCAAAAAATTAATTTGAGTCAATTACCATCACAAGGTCTTTTTTATAAAAAAGATTTTGAAATAAGCATAAAAAAGGCCAAACCAGTTGATATAGAAAAATATGAACAAAACTTCATTAAAGAAGATTTAGGAATTGTAATTAGAAAAGTTAAAAAAATTGTAGAAGAAAATTCAATACTATCAACAAATTACAAATTTGAGGATTTAAAAAGCATTGATGTTGTTTTTTTATTTTTAGAGATAGTAAGATTCACTAAAGGAAAGCCAGTAATTGTAAAATATTTTGACGAAGTTACTCAATCAGAAAAAAAAATAGAATTCTCACCTAAAAACTTTAATTATTATAAAATAAGTAAAGATATTATGAAATTATATAATAAAGAGAATGTTGAGTTTGAGATTAAAGGATATAAATTTAGCCTACCATCAATAGGAGTTGAAAATAGTTTAACAAGTTTTTTAGTATCAAAATCTATGGAAAAAGATTCTAATAAATACAACGACTACATATATGATTTTACTTACTTTTTAAGTGGTAAAAATTATTTAACTTTTGATGAAATAGAAAATCTAATTACAATATTTAATCAAGATTTAGACAAAGATGAACTTGAAAAGATTAAGGAAATAGTAGAAACTTTTCTACCTCTTCAAAAATATTCGCTTACTAAGGCTAGTAAAATTATTGAGATTAACTCTAAAATAGACTTAGAAAAAATATGGAAATAAAAAAAACCCACTCAACTGAGTGGGTTTTTTATTAAACTAACTGAACAGATTTAATCTCATTGTAAAGTGCATTCTTATCAGTCTCTAATAAAGACATAATATCAAAAACCTTATCACTAAACCCAGCCAAAGCGAAAATGCCACTTTCAGGAAATTGAAGTGTTGAATATCCCGCTAAATCCCAAGAATATACAAAAGGACTAGCTGCAAACTTCGCCTTATAAGAATTAAATTCTTTAGAAGGTGATGTGTAACCCAACCAACCTTGCATATCACTTAAAATGATAATACGGTCATACTTTTTGTTTGCTTTTGTAAAAATAGCTTTGAAATTAGTCCCACCACCTGAATACTTAAAACCACTTCTAATAGACATAACAGAATCCAAAGGATTGTATGACTTGTAGTTAGCATCAGTTGCAAAAGTCATAACATCACAGTTATTTGCTTTTGCTAAAACTGCTCCAAAAAGAGAAGCAATTTCAGAAGCTCTACCCATCATAGAACCAGAAACATCCATAACAACAAGAGTCTCTCCATCAAACTTTGGAACGTTTTGAATAGAAACCTCAAGTGCTCCATTAATAGCCACCAAAACATCTCTAACTTCTTTAGATGAACCAATTTTATTGATTTCATCATAAGCAGTTGCAAAACGAAAAGGAAGAACTCGTGAGTTTTTAATCAATTTTTCATCGACTAACATTTCACAAGCCGCCTTAACAGATTGTGGAGACTGAGTGATAATGTTTCTTAGATTTCTAAGAAGCGCAAAGTAACCCAATTTTCTTGAAGAAATAAGTTCTGACCAAGCATTTGACTTCATATCAGCTAACTCTTCTTCGGACTCAGCCACCTGACCAACTGCTGAAAGTTTAGCCTCCCAAGTTTCAGTGTTTTTCAATTCACCTTTTACTAAAAGCTCTAAAGCCTCTTTATTTCTTCCAGTTGGAACAGGATGCACTAAATTGACAATATCAACTAATTTAACATCTTTGTTTTCTCCTTTATACTTAGCCAATTGGTATCCATCAAATTTATCGAAAGCTTTGGCAAATCCTTTTTTCAAAGAGTTTGGAAACTTAGGATTGTCTTTTTCAGTTTTAAAAGCTAAGTAATAAGAAAGAATTTCAGTCATGTCATCAACACGCACAACAACTTTATTATAAAAGTCTTTACCCCATTCAGCACCATTCAACTGAGAAGTTAATTCAGCCGCAAGTGCGTGAGTCACACTTCGCATTCCAAACTTATCTCTGGCATAGATAGCAGATTTAGCGACAAATTCTTTGTCTTTAACTTTCTCGGATAAATTCTTCAATTCTTGAAGTGTATCTTTAGCTCCTCTGTAAAATTGGTCATTAACAAATGATGTTAGTAATAAAGATACAAGTGCCATCTCAGTAGATTGAGAATAAGCTTGACCACCAGCTAAGTTTTCAGTTAGTGTTTTTTGTTTTGGCAATGTTGCGTTAAATTTTGACATAACTTTATTTAATTTTTATTTAATTTTTTAACAAAAAAAAGACCAGACTAACATTTCTGTTAAATCTGGTCTTTTTATATAATTTTGCAAACAAGATAATTTAGCCTGAGCGTTACAAAGAATTCTCCCAAAAACTCTGCCGATAGTTGCAGTGACCATCTCACTCGATCCTTTACGTGGAATCATCCGGACTTTTTCACCTCAGCCATCTTTCAGGACTTGTTGGTAGTCTTAGCTGTCGCCATTAGACACTTCTCGATCGTTCTTAATTGAAATTGTATCGAAGTATCTCAAACTATCGCTATGTTTGCGTTTTAAACTATATAATTGACCAGAGTAAACCGTCGGAGAGTGTTTTTTCACCAAATATACGAAGTAACTCTCTAACTCACTACTGGGTAATTGTCAGTTAAACTTTTATTTCAAAAAATCAAAAAGTTTAAAAAGTTTTAATTTTTTTTCTTAAAAGTATGTTATATATCTACCTTCAAAATTTCGTTTTTTTCGAAGGTGGATTTTTTATAGAATAAAAAATTAAAAAGTTTATTATTTTAAATATCAGAGGATTTAATTCACTTCCATCCAGATATACTCAGTGACCACTCTGGATTATTTTTATGATATTCTTCTAAAGAACCTTTTAGAATTTCAGATACATTCCAACCTTTTTTCCATCCAATTTTTTTCAGTTTAAGTGATAACTCATATAAGTCATTTTCATTTAGATCACCAAATAACCACTCTATTAAATCACTATTTTGTCTTAAACCAAACTCTAAATAAACTGACCAAAAATAGTCCTCACTTTTGATTTTATCAAACACACTATAAATTACATCCTCGTCAGTTGCTGGTCCATCCATAGCCTTAAAGAGTATTTCAGCGTTTTCTTTACCAAAATCTTTTAAGTTTTCTAAACTGTGCCCAAATCTTTTACTTATATCATCATCTGCAACATCAACATATTTATTATATGAATCAATCCATTGACCACTAATGTACTTCTTAAAGTCATCTATAGTTTCTTTCTCCCAACTATATTTAATAAGTTCTATCTTTTCATCAGCTAATTCTCCAATTTTTTCAATCGGTATTACAGGTAATAATAATTTTCGTAAGTAAGGTATTTTAATGATTTTATCAAAATTTAATCTTTTTATTCCCTTATGAGAAAACGGTAAAGGTTGCTGTAACGGGATATTCGGTTTTTTAATTTTTTCAACTCCATCAACCTCTCTAACAAATGCATTTGCAATACTAGAAAGATTTTGAGATATAATTTTTTTAGTTTTATAATCTTGGGATTGAAAATAATCTTGGAGAGTATGAACATCAAATGTTGATTGTATTTTTTTATCTTTAGATATTTTATTTATAAAATCAAAAAATTCTACCGGGTCCATTAGTCTGTTTTCGTTAGATCTTGCTTGATTTATTTTTTTCACACATGACCAAACAGACTGAGCTACTGATTTAAGTTTAGCAAAAATAACTCCTTTTTTCATACAAAGGAATAGACTAGATATGAAACCTAATCCACTAGATACAGCAACCAACTCTTTTATAGCGACGATAGCAGCGATGATTAGTACAATTGAAATTACCGCAAAAGTAAATTTACCAGCTTTGTAAGAAGTTTCAAAACTAGCACCAAATACTTTTCTTGCTATCCAGAAGATAGCCTTTTCAAATAAGTCAAATATATATCCTACTGGTTTAGTAACCCATTTTATAACTTTTACTACTATATGCCAAATCTTTTTAATTTTTGAAAAGACTTCTCTGTGTGTATCATGTGGAACTATATCATGACCCACCGTTTCAATGTGCTCACCTGTTTCAAAATTTGCTTCAATAGTATGTAAAATAGATTGAAATCCTAAAGCACCTGCACTTTCATTTAATGAAGACTGAATACTGCTTTTAGTCATCTCAATATCTTTATTAACTTCTGGAGTTTGTTCAATTTTATTGAGTAATTCTTTTGCAATTTGTTCCTCATCAGCTTTTATATCCAAGCCTTGAGATTTAGCTATTTGTTCAATATTACTTAGTAAATCTATTAATTCATCTTCTTTATTAGATTCTAAAAATAATTGATAAGATCTTATATACTTCATAAATTATATATAAAATTTTTGATAGTAAAAAAAGAGAGATTTTTCAATCTCTCTTTAAATTAAGCTCCACAAGCTAAACATGAATCCGGATCATCAAGTGATTTCAAAAAATTAAAAAGTTTAAATTTTCTCCTTTAAATATTTTTTCAAAATCAAAAATTGATTAAATTTTTAACCAGGAAGACCGTTTCTTATAATTTTTATTCCTAAAATAACCCAGAAAGCGGCAACTAAAGTGCAAACAATAATCAATATAAGCTTCATATTGTCAAAATGCTGATCAATTTCTTCATACTTTTGAAGTAACATCTGATAATCCGATTCAATTAGTTCAATATCACCAGTTGTTAAATTGTTAAGTGTATCATTAACTAATGATTCATTAATTTCTTGTGATTCAATATAATTTTTCAAATCACCAACTACTTTATTCACTTGATCCATTCCATAAGAAGCTTGCCAACCATCAAGAGTATTAACAGATTCAATCAATCTTAGCAACTCAGGGTCTTGAGTTTCTGATTTCAATCTTTGCAAATCTCTTTCTATTTTATCAGATATTTTATGAACTTCTTCAGTTGCATAAGCTCTGTATCTTCTACCACCACCATAAGCAGAAGCATCAAATGAATTAAAAGTTAGAAATAAAGAAGCAATAATAGGAACCAACCCTCTTAATGATATTTCCTCATTGACTTGGAAGCTTTCAAATGTTTTAACATATTTCATAATTATAATAATTTTAAAGTATATATTAAAAAAAAAGAGAGATTTTTCAATCTCTCTTATAAACCATATTTTCTCCAACCAGACCAACCATAATTCTTATAAGACTCCTCTGGTCTTTTTGAATATTTAAGATCAATTATCAGGAACCACATGAGAGGCAATCCTCTGGCGAATCCAAGCTACACGAGATTTCAGCCATTTGGTCTTCAACCGTTTTAACTTCTTTTTCTTCTTGAACTGTAAATTTAACAGCATCTGATGCAGATTTGTTTCTTAAGTAGTAGATTCCGGTTTTAAGATTATTCTTTTTCTCTCTATAGAATCTTGGATTACCATCTTTATCATAAACCACTTCACAATTTTCATCTTGTGGTAAAATGATTTGACCACTAGCGTCTTTTAATAGACTTCTTCTACCCCATCCATAAAAATGCATTGAAGTTAATTTAGCAAAATTAGGAGAATCCATAAAGATATTCATAGACTGTGTTTGATCAATAAATGCTCCTCTATCAGCCGCCATGTCAATAACATCCTTTTGTTTAATTTCATAAACGGTTTTGAATATTTCTTTAATATTAGTCGGAATTTGAGGAATGTTTTGCACAGATCCATTTTCAGAAATAATCCTTCTTCTTAAATTATCATCCCAAATGCCTAACTTAACCAATTCTTTTACTAAATATTTATTTACCAATATAAATGTACCCGAAAGAACCCCTCTTGTGTACATATTTGATGTCTGAGCTTCACAAGATGCCTCATTTCCTAAGATTGAAGCAGTAGATGCGGTTGGCATAATACAAGTTGTTAAAGAGTTTCTAACACCATGTTTTTTAACTTCTTCTCTTAATTTTTCCCAATCCCATCTTTTTGTAGGTTTTGCTCCCCATAAATCAAATTGAAACTTACCTTCTGAAATTGGAGAACCTTTATAAGTTGCATAAGTTCCTTGTTCTTTTGCTAAATCACAAGATGCCTTGATTGAAGCGTAATAAATAGTTTCAAATATTTCTTTATTTAATTGCTTAGCTTCATCAGAATCATAGGAAAGACTAAGTGTAAAGAAAACATCAGCAAGTCCTTGTACTCCTAAACCTACAGGTCTGTGTAATAAGTTAGAAAATTTAGCAGCAGCTGATGGATAATAATTAACATCAATAACATTATTTAAATTAACAATAGCGGTATAAGCCACTTCATATAATTTATTAAAGTTATAAGTTTTATTTTTATTGATAAACTTTGGAAGTGCAATTGAAGCTAAGTTACAAACAGCGGTTTCATTTATTGATTCCTCACCATAGAATTCACTTAGTCCTAAAGATTCAAGTAAATTTTTATTTTGTAAAATTTCTTTTTGAGCTTTAGTAACACCTGTTGCTTCAACAATTTCAGCACAAAGATTAGAACTTCTGACAATTCCAATATTTGATTGATTTGATTTTTCGTTAATAGAATCTTTATAAAGAATATAAGGAGTTCCGGTTTCAATTTGAGATTCTAAGATTTTATTCCAAACTTCTCTTGCCTTTACAGTTTTCTTAACTTTACCTTCACTTTCATATTTTAAGTAAAGTCTTTTGAACTCTTCACCGTATGACTCATTTAATCCTTCACACTCATGTGGACACATTAATGACCACTCCTCATCTAAATCAACTCTTTCCATAAAAATGTCATTCATCCACATTGCTAAGAAAAGATCTCTTGCTCTAATTTCATCTTTACCTTGATTTTTACGAAGGTCTAAGAACTCCATAATATCAGCATGCCAAGGTTCCATATAAATTGCAATTGATCCTTTTCGTTTTCCACCACCTTGATCAACAGCTCTTGCTGTCTCATTAAATATTTTTAAAAACGGAATAATTCCATTTGAAGTTCCATTAGTACCAGCGATATAAGTTCCCTTAGCTCTTACTTTATTGAAAGAGATACCAATACCTCCTGCATTTTTAGAAATCTGAGCTGACTCTTTAAGAGTATTAAAGATACCCTCAATAGAATCATTCTCAGTATCTAATAGGAAACAAGAAGATAATTGAGGTCTTGTTGTTCCGGAATTAAAAAGTGTTGGAGTAGCATGTGTATAGTATCCCTCAGAAAGTGTGTTATAAGTTTCAATAACTTTTTCTAAATTCTCACCCCATACTTGAATAGCAGTTCTCATATACATATATTGAGGTCTTTCAGCTACTTCACCATTAATTTTTAACAAATAAGACTTTTCTAAAGTTTTAAAACCAAAGTAATCAAAATTGTGGTCTCTTGAGTGAACAATAGCTGAATCTAATTCATCAGAGTGTTTTTGTACTATTTTATTAAATTCATCTGATACTATTGGTGAATGTTTCTCTGTTTTAGGATTAACATAATTATACAAATCATTAACAGTTTCAGAAAATGATTTCTTTGTTTCTTTGTGAAGTGCAGTAATTGCTAATCTAGCGGCTAACACAGAGTAATCTGGATGTTTTGTAGTCAGAGAAGCCGCGGTCTCCATAGCTAATTGGTCTAAAGTAGATGTTTTTATATCAGGTGTTACACCCGCAATAACTTTCTGAGCGACATCAAAAGGAGAAATCCATTTAGAGTCCAATCCATAAGTTTGCTGATTGATTCTTTCTAAGATTTTGTCCAGCATAACTGGTTCTTTTTTACCATTTCTTTTTGTTACTTTTATATTCATATTTGCCTCATAATTTTTTTTTTGTTAGATATATATTGATGTCTTTTTTAAATCAAAAAATCAATATTTAATTTTTTTAAGGTTTTTTATATCACTAATTTTTATTTTTTTTCTTATATTTTTAAAGAAAGTCTATGTTGTTTAATTTATTTAGGTTATACTTAAATTTAGTATTATTTAAAATTTTTGTTATATCTAATATTTTTACCATATAGATTTTTTCAAATGAATCCACTTTAAAAATTGAATCATCATAATTAGTTTCCAAAACCACACCAGTTATCAATTTTTCTTCTTCGAGTATATCATCAATCCAAACAAACTCAATTTCTGTTCCTTCGTAAATGTTTCTATTAGTTATCTCCTTTGAGTTTTTGTTTTTACCAATGTGGTCTTGAAGTTCATTTATAATTAAATTTCTCCAATTATTGTCCAATAATTTAAACATATTAAAGAGGTTATCTGAAAAATAAACAGCTAACTCATTAAATAATTCAATATTTGTGAAGCTTTCATCTTTCAAATTTTCCTTTAATAAAGAATAGTATTGGTTAAAATCGATTCTTGATGGTTTTCTACGATTATTTAAAAAATTAATTGAAGTATGATCTTGTAGAATATCATAAACTCTTTCTTTTACTAGTTTAGCTCTGATATAAGATTCATTATCAATTGATTCGGTGTGGTAATTAGATGACTTATCTACTTCTATTGTCTCTTTATAGTAAGCTGCGAATCCATCAAGTGATTCCTCATCAACTGGGTCTTCTTTTTTTCCTTTAAATATGGAATCATATTTTAATGAGTGTTTTCCTTCAATTTTATGTTTAGAAAGTATAATCTCATCAGTGTTATCTGTTTCAGTCTCGACTTCAACATCTTCTTTAATTAAATCTAAATCTTCTTCGTCAATTTCAATTACGATATCTAAGTCTGAGTCGTCTTCATCAACTAAGATATCAGAATCATCACTATCATCAGAAGTATCATCGTCTTCTTCTTCAAAGGCAGTTTCTTCATTTTCATTTTCAAAATCATTTTCGAAGTCATCATCTTCGTCTATTCGCTTTTTAGCCATAGAATATTTTTATTTTTTTATAATCAAATTTTAATTTGCTTATTGGTCTAAAAATTGATCATTTTCTAATGTCAAATAAGTTGAATTTAAATTCAATCTTATTTGTGACTTTAGAAAATCACCATCTCTTTGTTTTAAAAGTTTAAATCTATAAAGATTTTGTCTTTTCATTTCTTCTGTTCTTATTATAGCAAAAAATGTATCCGCAGTTTCAGCAATAGCCTTACTTTCCGGAACAGATTCAAGTGTAATATCAGAAGAATTCCAAGCGTCTTTAGCGACTTGGACACCAGTTATAACTGGACATTTATATTTAGCACCTAAGGCTCTTAAACCCTCTGCTAAACTTTTACCCTTCGTATAAAGATTATCAGCACCTACTCCTTTTGGAGCAGCGACTAATGTAATATAATCTACTATAATTAAATCTATCTTTATATCTTTTTTATCTTTTAGTTTTTGTAAATAGTAATCAAAATCTGAAATTGTTGCAGTACCAGCGGCCCAAAACTTACTATAAATTTTACCAACCTTTTTGTCAAAAATATCACCACCTTCTTTTAAAGATCCCAAAGCTTTAATTCTTTTCTTTATCATTTCAGTATCTTTAGACATTGTATCATATTCGTTTATTGGAATTTTTAGCCTCATAGCACCCAATCTCTTCATAACTTTTCTCTCAGACATTTCAAGTGTTATATAAAGGACATTATATCCAGCATCTGCTGATTTAACAGCAAAGTTTTGCATCCATAATGATTTACCATTATTAGTCTCAGCCATAATACAATTAAGTGTTTGTATATCCCAACCACCACCTAACATATGGTCTAATGTTTCAAATCCTGATTTAATTTTGAATTTAGAAGAGTCTTGAACATGATTTTCTGGATCATCAAAGTCAGATCCTAAATCATCATCCTGAACAAAATTAGTAGATGACATTTCATCAACAATAGATTTAATTCTATCAGCGGCTTCAACTGCTTTCTCAAAATCTGAAATAGTATCTAAGTTTCTAGTTTCATCAATGATATCAACAGTTCCTGTTTTTAATCTATTACCAAGAATCCAAGCATTAAATTTAGGCTCAATGAAATTCTTTTCATCGTATTCTTTTAAATCTACTTGAAGAATTGACTTTAATATTTCTTTGGTAATGACTCCTTCTTTATCTTCTAAAGAAATCATATCAAGTATTTGTCTAGGTGTAGGTATTTTAGAATCTGTTGAATTCAACATATAGTTTCTAATTACACCATATACAAATTGTATTTCTGAATTTCTGAAAAAGAATGGTTTTACAATCTCAAAATACTTTTTATAAGCCAGAATATAATTAAAGAATACCTTCTCTAACTGTGGAGTCATTTAATAATTTATTTTTAACTTATATGAAATTAAAGCAACATGGTTTTATTGCTCCTTTATTAAATCTCCATCTTGTTCAGAATCTTTATCTCTAATATCACTAAAACGTTGAATTACCGGGGTTTCCAACTCATCTATTATTTCATCTTTTGTTTTAGTAGAAATGACACCTTTTAATTTGTTAATAAGTTCCACCAAACCGTGTTTTGCTATACGAGAAGCGATGCCCATACCAAGTGAGAAAAAGTTTTGAATGACAGCATCTACCGACATATCATATTTCCCAATAACCCAGAGAACCGCATTCATTATAGGAATAAGAATAGCTGTATATCCAAACATATCTATAACACCACCAACCATAGCACCTAAATGTTTTGAAACTACCGCAAATACATTTTTTATAGATTCAATCGATTTCATAACTTTCTTAACTATTCCATCACCTATACCTCTCATTCTAAGCTCTTCAAGCATTGACTTGGAATCTTTTGTCAGTTTTTCTTCTTCTTCAGGTGTCTTATATTTCTTTTCCTCAAGAAAAACTATTGTTATACAAGCTATTGTTAATAAAACTGTAGTTTCTTGAGTCATTGTAACTCCAGAAATACTTAAATTTTGCATCATTTCTTGAACCACCGGATAAAGAGCTCCAATACCAGCACCAAATGTAAAAACCAATTTAGTATCTAACTTTAAATCAGAAAGTACTTTCTTTTCTATTCTCTTGTAAGGACTACCGGTTTGTATAATTTCATCCTCATCTTTAGAAATAATTCCATCTAATGTATCAAATATCAAAAGACCATCAATTCCATCACTTCTTAATTCGTGATAAAAGTCAGCAAATTCTTGATTTGTTGGTTTTTTATCACCAAATCTATCATTATATCTTTTATAAATTTCATCTATAACTTTAGAATCTTCTTCTTCATATCCACCACTTGATTCATTTACATCAAATGCATCTATAAAATCATCAACCATTGACTCTGTAAATGAATAATCTTTAAATCTTGTAATTTTTCTCATTATAATCTATATATTATTTAGAAGATTTAACTTTCTCTAAATCTTCTTTTTTATACCACATTTGTTCTTCCTCATCAAATAAAAATCCATTTTTTTGATCTTCTAAATAAGATATATGTATATAATCATCAAATCCATCATACTCAACGTGTTCAGCACTATATAATGAAACTAAACCTTTTTGTGTTTCTGAGTAGATATAATCATCTTCATCTTCTACTCTATTTCCATAAACATCATAAACACCAGAGTAATACTCATATTGACCATCTGTGTCATTTAAAACATAATATGAACTAGAAGGTTCATAATTTGATAAATATCCATTTTTATCATCTAAATAGTAAAAACTATCAACATAAGGAAATAAATCTGATATAGATTCAACCGGATATTTAATTTTAGAATGAACCTTTTGTTCAATACCGTTTAATATCCAAGTGGAACCTCCGCTAATATTTCTTTTTTTATAATACCAACCGTTTTCTTTGGCTAAGTTTATGAACTTATAATAATCTTTATCATTTATATAATAAACTCTATCTAATAATTTTCTACCTTCGTCATCAGTCCAAAGAAGAGCTCTTCCCATAATTTTATCTTCTGAATCTACAAGAACCACCATTTCTAAATCATTTACATAAAGATAAAAATCAACTAAGTCTGTTCTATTATTCATACAAGAGTTCCAAAGTGGATTATATCCTTCTTCGCCATGATAATTGGTAGTATCATAAGCTTCTACTATACCGTTCCCTGTTCTGAATTCAAACTTCTCACCTTCAACTTGAAATGAAGATTTCCACTTATTTACAAAGTCTTCAATTTGAGCGTCTGTAAAATCATCTCCTAATAACCTTCTGACAAATCTACCAACTTTTACATCAACTCTATTTGACTGCCAAAATTGACTATCAGGTTCTGGATTAGGCATTAGTGATAGGTATTTTTGTGGATCTGAGTGGTTATAAATTTTATTTACAAGTTCAATAGCTCTTTCAGACTCAGTATATTGAATAGTTTCTCCGTTTAAATTATCATCTATAAAAGTATATGAGTTGTGTTTTCTATCCATATCAATAAGTGATTGACTAATAGGCGAATCAATCTTTTTACATCTTCTGATGAAAGACTCTGAAATAACACAAGGTGCTTTGATATCTCCTCTTGCTTCTACAATAAAATCGAGATATTTTAGTAACTTCATTAAGTATATATAAAAATCAAAAAAATGAAAATAAAAATATAATATATACTTAAAAAATAAACCTTATTTATGAAATACCTTAAAACTTTTGAAAACTTTGATCTTGGAAGATTTGACCAAGAAGAGGAAGAATGCAAACCTTGTCAACCTGGAATGGAAGGAGAAGAATATGAAATGGATCCAGAAACCGAAGATATAGGAATGGAAATGGAAGAGGAAGAAATGGAAGAAATGGAGGAAGAGGAAGAAAACCGTATCAGAAGATGGGGTGATGAAGTTGTTGAAAAGAAAAAAATGAATGCTGGTCTTCAAGCATATTTAGACAAAAAGTCAAAAGGAAAAGGTAAATCAGAAGAAAAATCTTCTAAAAATGCTAAACCTGATTTTCTAGATTTAGACAAAGATGGTAATAAAAAAGAATCTATGAAAAAAGCAGCTAAAGATGATAAAGAAGATAAGAAAGATGATAAAGGAGGTAAAGGTTTAACAGCAGCTCAAAAGAAACTTCCAGAAGGTTTAAGAAAAGCAATTGAGGCTAAAAAGAAGTAATATGAATTTTATAACTAATTTTGATTTATTTCTAAATGAAGAGGTAGATTTTTTCCAAAAAGGAAAGGTCTGGTCTGTTAATGGAAAAAAAGTCAAAGTAGTTGGAAGTATTCCACAAAATCCACAGGTACTTAAATTTCAAGAACTGGATAAAGACGGAAATACAATAGGAAAACAATTTGTTGCTAAAAAAGGTGATGTAAAAGGATGGACTGAACCTATTACTTCAAATAAAACCGAAAGTGAGAACAATAAAACCGATGATTTGATGAAACAAGAAATTGGTAAGGAAAAATCTCCTGAAATTGAAAATAGATATAAGGAACTTATTTCTATATGGAGAGAAACTCAGAAAAGATTAGGCAAAAATACTTCACCAGGCGAAGGAACAAGAAATCGTTTATTGAAACAAGCAGAATCTGAAATCAATTTTGACGAAACAACTGATGTTGATAAGGATTTAAATAATCTAAAGAGAAGACCATCTTACGAAGTTGTTGATAGATTAACATCTTTAATAAAATCAAAAAAGGTTAAAGATTTAAAGAATATAGTAAGATATTTAGATTTTACTAAATCTAAAATGAATGCTGGAGATTCAATAAGAATGAATCCAAATTAAAAAACCACCAACTGGTGGTTTTTTCATGCTTCAATTTTAACATTGACACGTTTTATAGCTTCTTGAATCCAATCAGGTAGATATTGAGATGAGTGTTTAATAACATCACCGAAACCACCATCAATAATGATAGTATCAGCATAATCAACGTTTGATCTTACAGGTCTTCCAGTCATTTGTATTATTCCAGATACAGTTTTCCAGGAATACCATTCTGGATTATTTTTTTGTCTCATTTTATTTTTTTGAGAAGCTAGACTTGGATACGGAATTTTCGCAATAATCTGAAATCTAGCCGAGTCATTATCAAAACTAACTCCAGTATCCATTGAAGGTGATACTATAACAGTTGGTTCATCAGAATCCATATGCATTCTTAACATTTCATCTTTATTAGAGGAGTCATGAAAAACAAGTCTTGGATCTTTTATTGAACTTTCTATCCATTTTGCTAACTCAAAAGAATTTGTATGTATGATACCTTTCTTCTTTTTATACTTATCAAGTAACTTCTGTATATAAGGAACATATCTTTTAAAAGTGTCTTCTTTTGATTTGAAAGACATCTTACCCAAAGGCATGTAATATATTGGTCTATTTTTAAGAGGAAAAGGAGAACCAATAGAGTAATAAACCGCTTTAGTGACATCAAGACCATTTAATTGACAAAATAAGTTTTTATCTAAAATAGTACCAGACATTAAAAAAACCATATCATAATTAGAAAAAACATACTTATCTAAGTAATCATAAGCCCAGATTGGCTCAAGTGATAATTCTTTTTGTTTTGTTTTTTCATTCCAGTTAGATTCCAAAACCCAGTTATTAGGATTCTCTTTATACTCCTTCAAAAATACTTCAATTTTAAGCTGATATTGTTTTAAATCAGTAATAAGTTGCATAACTTTTACATCAGAATTCTTAGTTTTTAAAACTTTTGATATTTTTAAATCTCTTTTGTCAGATTTTATATTACGAGGGGATGTGGACATTCCTTTTTCCATATCCTCCATTGTTGATAATATCTCACTATTCAGAAATGTAAGAAAGCTTACATAGTCACTAATTGAAGAAACAGATTTTAACCTATTAATTATATCAAACTCATTTGAAAACTTAAACTTTTTTACTATATTTTCGGTTATTTTGATAGTAATAAAATCAGACATCACATCATCAAATTCATGAGCCTCATCTACAATAAGAACTTTAGCTCCTCGATTTTCCATAAGTTTTGGATTATAGATAGCGTAAAGTATATAAAGGTAAAAATTAGTAAGTGATATACCACCAGAAATATAATTTTCTCTAGAAAACGAATAAGGACAACTATCACATGTAGTTTTGTTTAATCTATTGAATTCAGCACCTTGAGCACAGGAACAAGAATAAGATTCACACTCATAATTTTCTTTTCCTTTTAAATCAGCAATTGACTCGTAAGTGTCAGCGTATTGATCCTGTAAAATCTTCGAATTAGTTATCACATCTACTCTTGACATTTTATTGACATTTTTTCTATACCAGTCAGCTATCATAAGAGCTAAGTGTGATTTTCCACTTCCTACTGGAAGATTTAGTAAGAAGAACTTAGTTAGTTTATTCTTCTGATATTCATAGTCTATAAAGGAAAGGGCGTCTTTTTGTTCTTTACGAGGCTTGTATTTTTGCAAATCAGTTTTTAATGACATTAAAAAATTAAATTTTTGTATAAATTATATCCTTTTTCCAATTTTAGTTTAAAAAATGAGGTTTTTTATCAAAATCGTTTAATATATAAGAAAAAATCAATTTTCTTTATGACAGTTCTACCTCAATACGATGAATTCGGAATCTACACAACAACTGAAGATATCAGGAGTTTTGTTTCTTCACTTTTTGAAACAGGCATTTCATCAGAGCAAGAGGTTATATCAAATTGTGTTAATCAATTTGGAAAAAATAACTTTGATCTGATAGAGAAAGTCCTTTATGGTGAAGATTGATAGATTTAATGAATTTAATATAGATCAAAAAACTCTATATGTATTTGACTTTGATGACACTCTTATGGTGACACCAAGATATGAAGATATTGCCATAAAATTCCTAAATGAAAATTTAACAGTAAAAGATTTATTAGATAGAGCAGTAAAAAGATTAGGAATTGATAAATCAAATTTAAAAGTTCAAGATAAAAGAATTTTTATAGAAGATCCAAATAAAAATTATAAGGAAGAAAAAGATTGGGTAAGAAAAGGGGATAGATTATACTTAGTTCAACCTGATGAATTTTGTTATTTAGATGAAAGTCTTCCTAAAGAGTTAAAAGAGTTGGCTAAACTATACAAATCTGTCAAAGATAAATGCATAGTAACCGCTAGACCTGAAAGTATGAGAAAAAAAATTGAAAATGTATTGAAACAATTTGGTCTAGAAAATCCAAAATGGGGTCTTCATATGTGCCCAGATGGTAAAGTAAATGCGGGTGAATGGAAAGGTCATAAAATTGTTGAATTATCAAATATATCTGGATTTGAGAATGTAATATTTTACGATGATAATTCAAAATATATTAGAGGTGCTAAAAAAATTGTCTCTGAAAAACTTCCTAACTTAAATTTTAAATGTATCAAAGTACAAAAATAAAAAAACCTCTAATTTCTTAGAGGTTTTGTTTTTTTAAATATCACCGAATCTAAAGATTCTATTTTCTTTAATTGGATTTTCTTTATAATAATCCATAATTTTTTTCAAAGTCTCATTAAACTCTTTCAAATCTTCTCCAAATTCACCCAATCCACTATAGAAACCTTGTCCTTCAAACTGCATCGATCTTTTAGCAAATCTTGCAACTTTTTCACCAAATATTTTAGTTTCTTGTGTAATAGAAGTCATGCCTGCATTTAACTCCTCTTTTACTAAAGGATCAAAGTCTGACATAGTTTTAGAGTATTTACCATAAAGATGTTCATACACTTGCCAATACATATCTTTTATGATTTGTTTTGCTTCTTTGTATTCTTCTTTTGACGGTTCTTCTCTTAAAACTTGTTCATGACTTAAGATATCATCAATTATTTTATCATCAATTCCTAAACCTTTATCACTTTTATCAATTAATGTTTTAACTGATTTTCTAACTTTATTCACAGCCTGTGTTAGATAGTCTTCATCTTTTCCGACCACTGATTGTCTTGGTCCTTTTGAAAACTCTTTTTCTAAAATAGAACTAAAGTTGTCAAATCTCATAATAGATTCTTTCAAAGGCACTAGTTTATCAGAATCAACAGCTACCTGAGGTGATTTATTGGAATACTTACCATCTTTATCAGGATAAATAACAGATGCTGAATTAGAAGCTAAAGTGTCTTGATTCTTATCATCTCCAGTAAGCCATTTCTTATCATCTCCTATACTTGTATCATGTGTAAGTGATACTAATTTGACACGTTTCTTCTCACCTTTACTGTTTGTATATTCATACTCTTTTCCAATTTTAAGTCCTTTGTCAGTATTTAATTCACCTTCAAGATTAACCCCTTTATATGTTATTAATAAAGATTTCAGAGCTTTGAGGTTTTTTATCATAATCGGATAAATAGAACCAGAAGTTGTTCTTGTAGATGATTCCTCATCACTTTCATCAGTATCATCAGTATCATCTTGATCTGTAACCACAATTGGATTTTTAACCTCTACCAATTTTAAAGATTGTAAAAGGTCATTTAGTGTAGCAGCTCTTGATTGTCTTTGACCTTTTTCCCTCATCAGTTTAACTAAGGCCCCAGCTCCAACTAATGTAATACCTAATGCCGACAAAACAGGAGCAATTGAGATTAAATATCCCCCAATAGCTGTTGTTGTAGTTGTTGTAAATCCTGCTTTGATAAGAACTGTTTTTGTTGTTTTGAAAAGCATTTTACCTATTACAGTGGAAGCTCCACCATCTTGATTCATAAAGAATTGATCACCCCAAGTACCTTCTAGTTTGTTAAATACATCACCAATTGTTCTATTAGTTGGGTCTGCTAATTGTTGCTGAAGTAATTCGACCGAACCAGATTGATTATCAGGTCCTAAGAATTTACTCATTAGTTCCATACCTTTTTGTTCATCACCATTACCATAAAATTTGAAAGCCTCTTCTAAATTTCCTACGGGTTGATTAAAATTAAGAGATTTACCAGTAGCATCCATAAATCCGTTATTTTGAAGTGTATATGACCAACCTCTATCATCAGCATTAAAATGCTTACTAACTTCAGTGACATATTCTTTTTCACCATATTGAGCAGGATGATAGACAGTTTCAGTAACTAAATTTTTAAACCACTCAGTTCCAGCAATGTATCCTAAAGCACCCAATGCTGCTCCTACTCCCATAAGAACCATTGGTAGTTTATTAGATTCAAGAGTATTAATTCTTTCACTATCAACAGTCTCGTCATCACCAGCTCCTTGTAATCTGCCAGAAACACGAGAACCTGCTTTTCTTGGTAATGAATCTTTGTCTTTAGCTCCGAACATCCAGTCCATTGCCTTATCTTTCCACTCGCCTAACTTTTTAATGAACTCTTCATTTAAAGTCTCATCATGTAAATAAAACAATTCTTCAAATAATCTTTCTTCTTCTTGTAATTCAATATCTTGATTAGAATCCATAACAGAATAAACAGCAGCTAAATCAACATCCAATGCTTTTTTAACAACTTTTCTAAGATTTTCAATTAATTTATTAGCTACTTCCGGATGCATATATCCAGGATCATTTGGTTCTTTCTCAGTAGCAGCAATTATTGATTCATAAAGTTGAGCATACATAATAATACCTCTTAAAAATGTTACTCTTCGTCTATCATTTGGCCAATTAGGACACTTTTCCTTCATTAATTTATAAACAGCATTGATAGCAGCATTTGAGGCATCACCCATGATTTCACCCATTTCTTCAGCTGACTTTTTATCAACCTCTCCTTTACCAAAGATTTTACCACCGGCTTTGTATCTCCCAAGCTTACTGATACCATATTTAACATCTTGCCAAAGACTAGCTAAAAAACCAAGTTCTTCATTGATGTTCTCGAATTCTGAGAATTTTTTGATTTCCATAAAAATAATATAAATTTTTTCTTATATATTATTCTTTCAAAATCTCTTTTTTTAAATTTCGAGTTCTAATTTTTTTATTTCATCCAAGACTTCTTTCAACTCTTCTTTTCTTTGCATCATAACTTTTTTATTCTTCTTTCTATCAGCATAAACATCTTCAAGCATAATTAAAGTTGGAGATTTTCTTTTTTCAAAAACCACACCATTGACACAAACAACATGTTTTTCTAAATCTATTTCTCTACCGTTAGTGCATTTTGACTTATTTTTTTCATCCTGTAAGCCAACAAAAGTCTCAGGAGCTATAAAGAATTGTCTTTGAGTTGTTGGATAAAGTGAAGCAAAGTCATAACAAACAACCCACTGATTTAGACCAACTACTGGGTCCTTAACCCAACCACCCGCAATTGTTGATTCAGCATCTCCCCTTTCGTCTCTAAAAAGAACAATATTGTCCATTTTTCTAAATCTATTTCTTAAAACTCCCTCTGTAATAGCTAAAGAACCTAAAGCATTGTTCATTTGTGAAACAACATCTACAATTCTAATTTGAGCTAGTGATGAAATCGCATATATAATTGATATGTAATTACGAGCTTCGTGTATTTTTTGAACTAAGACACTATCAACAGCGTTATAATACATAAATGTTTCAAAATCATCCTCATATAGCTTTTGAAGCGATCCTGTATATTTAATCTTTTCTACTCCTACTAATTTACTTGCAACAAAGTCCAAAGATGAGGATTCTTTAACTTTAATTGAAGTGTCACATATTTCATATAATTGCATGTAATCAAAAATCATTCTATGAGCAGGAACCTCAAAGTCAGTAGACCAAACTTTATTCATTCGTTTAGTTAGAGATGATACATTAGGATCAATTCTAATCTCTCTACCATTTACCCATTTACTTAGTTTTCTACTTCTATTAACTAAATATAACCAATCATAATTTAAGAAGTTCCAACCAGTAAGTAGTGGCATTTTTGGAATCATTTCATAAAAGAAATGATGTAACATATCAAATTCTTCCTCATATTTCACATACTTAAACTTATATTCTGTTCCAAATTTTTTAAAATAATCATTTGTGTTATCAATAATTCTATTTTGCATATCTTCTGGCATATCTTTAAGTCCAAGAAGAATAATTTTATCATCATAGACAATTGAAATGGAAAGAACTTGAGTAGCCGCTCCTTCTTTTAAGATATTTCCAGCACTATCTTTGACATCAGCAGCTTCAGGAAATCCATCAACAATTTCAGTCTCAATATCTATAAAAAATGTCTTTGGTAAATTAAATTCAAAAATTTCCTCTTTTTCTTTTTCAGGCAAAGAATCTAAAAATTCATAGATAGCATATCTATCCGGATGATTAACTTCAATTTGTTTTACGGATTTACCATCCCAGGATTTATATTCTGGGTGCCTTTGTGGATCTGTGTCTTCACATGCGACATATTTCATTGGATTATCCCAATTAAAATATTTAAGTTTTATATCACCAGTTTTATTGACATAACTAACGACTAGTCTTTTAGTATTTGTTAAATATTGCGTCTCTACGAGCATTTTGAGTTTAGTTTTTTTATTATAGAGATATTTTCAAAAAAAGTTATACAATTTTAATATATACATATATGAAATTATTTAAATACGAAGATTTTATAACCGAATCACATCTATATCTTATTTTAGAGGCTAATATAAGTTTTACTAAAGATTTTATTTCCATCTTAGGTAAAGTAGATTCACCGGTCGCCTTAAAATTACTTGATATAGAAGGAACAGAGGTGGATATCAATCAAAACTATATTGATATTAATAAAGACAAGACGGATACACTCTTTTTTAAACCAGATGATAAAGTTGGAAAAGTTGCTAAAGTAATAAGAGACAGTGGATCTATGACACAGATTACTTTTATGTTGGGCAAAATTGAAGGATCCGGTGTTGAAAAAGTTGAAGAAGATGGTATTGAAACTCCAGAAGTTGGTCAAGTTGGTCAGTTAGTTAAGGAATACACTTTAGATGAGATGGTAGGTTTTCTACCCGACTTCAGATCAAACCTGGAGTATATGTTTATTACAGGACATCCGATTGTTCTTTTTCAATGGGTTAAGAATGGAAAGAAACATCAAATTTTAGTTAATAAAAGTTCTTTATCAACTGGACCTGATGCTGTTCGTAGTTCGGAAATTGCGGTAGGTAGATTTGTTAGGACTTTACTCACAAAATATGGTGCAAAGTTTAATGATTCCGATATTGAACAATTTGTTTATAAGTATAGAGCCGAAGTAGAAAAAGAAAAAGACGTTCTCAATAGAAGATTTAAAATTGTTGAAGGATATGATATTAAAAAATACTATCATAGAAGTCAATATGAGAGTGAATCTGGAAGTTTAGGTAGTTCTTGTATGCGTTATGATAGATGTCAAAACTACTTAAGTATCTATACAAATAATAGTCAATGTAAACTTTTACTACTAATGTCTGAAACAGATTCAGATAAAATTTGCGGAAGAGCTATACTTTGGGAGATGGAACCATATGAGTTTTCAACTAAAGTAATGGAAAGAATTTACAGTATTAGAACAGCAGATGAACAACTATTCAAAGAGTGGGCTATCGCAAACAAATACTGGTTTAAATCAAAACAAGACTTTAGTGAATATACAGAATTTGAATTCCATAAAGAAGATGGAACTGTTGAAAAAAGACAAGGTGAATTTTCTGTTCAATTAGATAAAAAAGGAGACTATTCAAATTATCCATATATGGACTCATTTAAGTATTACAGTGCATATAGTGGAAAACTTTATAATTCATCTAACTTTGATTATGATTATGAATTAACCGATACAGAAGGCGGAAACGGTTCTTGTTCTGAATGTGGTGGTAATGGTAGAGTTGAATGTGGATCTTGTGATGGAAATGGAACTAGAGAGTGTTACGAATGTGATGGAAACGGTTCTGTTAGTTGTGATGATTGTGACGGAAAGGGTAAAGAAGAATGTCATATCTGTGATGGTGCTGGTGATTTATACTGTGATCCTTGTAACGGAGATGGTAAAGTAGATTGTGATGATTGTGACGGTGATGGAGAAATAGATGGTGAAGAATGTGGTAATTGCTCAGGTAGCGGAAAACAAGAATGTTCAGACTGTGATGGTAATGGTAGAAAAGAGTGCTACAAATGTGATGGTGATGGTGACATTAAATGTAGAAACTGTGACGGAGATGGTAGTGTAGAGTGTGGTGATTGTGATGGTGATGGTGAAAGAGAATGTTACGACTGTGACGGAAATGGTCGAGTAGATTGTGATGCGTGTTAAACCTTATTTGTAAAATCCAAATATTACTTTGTGAGCTTTAAAAATATTTTTATCCTCTGGACCTAAAACACCTTTAGAAAATATATTCTTATATTCTTTTATCTTATCAAAATCTTCAAAATACATATAAGTCCAATGAAAATTAATATAAATATAATTTGGAATTAAATCATAAGTGTCAAAAAGATAGTCTCTTAACATTTCATAAGCTTCTGCTGTTTCACTAATATTGTAGTCTTGTATATCATTTGTAGTAAATTCTATTGTTAGGGAATTATTAGTAAATGATTTTCTGTATTTATCAATATCTGATGAGTGTAGTTCTTTTGAACCACCGTGTTTAACATCATTAAACTCTCTCCAATCAATTACAGAAGATGATCCATATTTGATATCATAGTCTAAACCCATTTGTTCAAAGTCTATTAAGATGTGTTCTAATTCCACTAAATCAATTTCTTGTTCTAAATCTTCAAATAGTCTAAACTTTTTAAGATGTTTCATAGACTATATATTAGTATTAAAAATCACAATCGTAATAGTCTAAAATTATACCGTTTTTTTGATTTATAAACAACAGTTCCTCTCTTTTTACTAATTGATATTCATAGTGATGACCGGTTTTAAAAAGAGTTCTTATAAAAGGAATATCGTCGTTAAAATTGACTAATTTAGTATCAATCATAAGACAAATAACCTTTTTATCATCTTCTGGATTATAATTGATGACTTGGTCATTGTGATCTCTTTCTAATCCCTTTTTACCATAACAAATAAATTTAGTAACCAGTTCTTCACCAGTTGGACTCCATTTGATAGTAATGTCATCACTTATTTGAGTATTTAAATCTTCTTCTTTTAGATATAGACGTATCCAAAAATAAACTTTTTGCTCTTCAATAATTTTAGAAGTTGATACTATTTCAATCTCATCAGGGAGACCATCTGTATCAATTTTTTTAATTTGTTCTAATAGAAGTTCTTTATAATCGCTTTTAATAATACTCATTCATTTTATTTAATTTTTAATACTGTCCTATATTGACAAGATATTCTATATAGTTTCTTTCATCAGCTAATTTGGCTAGATTCTGATTGACTTTTAAAATATACTCTTCTTCAGAGATTCTTTTTCTTTTAAAAAGATGTGTTAAAGTTTCAATACTTTTGATTGACTCTTTTTTTGCTACTACGTTTTTTGTACCCGTTTTCATATTAATTTTAGTTACTTAATGGAAATTTAATTGTTTTTATTCTTTCATCATATTCAATGATTTCGATATCTTCAAATTTTAAATCAAATATTGAACTATTATGTAATTTTAATTTTGGAAGTTTAAAGGTTTCTCTTGAAAGTTGTTGTTTGACTCCATTAACTTGATTTAGATAGATATGACAATCACCTCCATTAAATTTTAATTGATAAGGAACCATATTCACTTCTTTTGATAAAAGATGTAAAAGTATCGCATACGACGCTATGTTAAAAGGGAGACCAAGCGGTGAATCAACCGAACGTTGAAACCATTTCAGACTTAATTTTCTCTCTGGAACACCTCTTTGATTAAGGAACTCATGAGTTGCGTCATCACCATAAGAAGTATTTTTATTCAATGAATCACACCACCATTTTACTCTCTCACTTAAAGACATTTTTGAAGTATAACACTGGAATCCAAAATGACAAGGAGGAAGAACCATTTGGTCTAATTCTCCAACATTCCAAGCCGAAACCATAAGTCTTCTAGAATCTGGTTCTTTTTTTAATCTATTAATTAAATCAGTAATTTGGTCATTTTTTGAGACAGATTTATAGTCAGTAACTGTATTGTGATACCAACCAGATGGAACTTTATCATATCCACCCCAAGCTCTCCATTGCTTTCCATAAACAGGACCTAATTCTCCCCATTCTTTGGCAAATTCATCGTTATTTATAATTTCCTCAACAAACTCTTCCTGAGTATAAGGAACAGGATAGTTATTACCATCAGATCCATGAACAATCTTACACCACTCACCTGAGCTACTAATTGAAATTTTAGTTAAATAGTTTTTGTAAGCATCACCATCCCAGATATGAACTCCATTTTCAACTAAATATCTAATATTAGTATCTCCTCGAAGGAACCAAATAAGTTCATGTATCACAGCCTTTGTATAAACTTTCTTTGAAGTAAGAAGAGGAAATCCTTCCGACATATCAAAAGTCATTGAGTAATCAAAAATAGAAAGGGTTCCGGTTCCGGTTCTATCACCTTTTTCTTCACCATATTCTAAAATATGATTTAGAAACTTCAAATATTGTTTATCTACGTTATTCATATCCATTATATTATTTTAAGACTTAATAGTTTGATAAGGACAAAAATCTTTCCACTTTTCATCAAACCAAAATTTTCGACCGGTTGAATCCTTACAGGAAATTCCTTTTTTATAAAATACCCACTTTTGGAACTCATCATTATCAACACCAAAAGGATTTGCCCAGTCGGATAACTGACCCCCATTTAAATGATATGCTTTTATAGGAATATCCCTACACATAGAAAGTATTTTATCATTTTCTTTGATTACTTTTCTACAAACCTCAAACGGATTAACATCTAAGTAATAAAGTATAGTACTTCTTAAATAATTACCTATACCATTGAAATACTCTTGATTTAGTAAAACTTCACAAATTGGTTTATCAAATGCCTTTTTATCTATATTATTCTTTATATTATCATAAAAATCTCTAAAATCTTTTGTAGGATCTGGTCCTCTTTTGACTCCAGTAAATCCACCTATTTTATATTTAGGACCCATATATGAACCATATAAGAGAAGTGACCAACCATCAGTAGAATCCAATCTCATTCTACAATATTTAGTATCATTCCAAACACCAGTAGGAATCCATTTCCAGTTACCAGACATTCCCATAAATACAGATATATTGTGAATTTCTTTTCCATTGTAGAGTCTGATTATTAATTCTTTACCAAAAGATTCAGCATCAATTTTAAATTCGTCTAATAAATGAAACTGTTCTGGATTATTACCTTTTAAGACATGAAAAGATTTATTAAATACTTTTCCCTTTGTAGTCTGATTGATATAATCAGACATTATCTTTAATTCCGCAAGTTCAGGCATAGATATAATTTTACTAGAATTATAGTAATTGAAAAAAAAAGGTTTAATTTTTAATATATAAGAAGATAAAAAAAATCAGTATATGTCAAAACTAAACAGATACAATGACTTCTACATTAGACAGATGTCGATAAAAGAATCAAATAGAAGAAAACAAATATCAGAATTTCAAATCACTGAATTTCAAAATATAATGACGGAGGGTAAAAAACACGATATTGTTAGTCTTTATTTGAAAAATAATAAAGTTAATGAAAACTATTCATTAATATTAGAAGACAAGGAGATGTTAAATGAAACAAAGAAAATTGTTTGTGTTAAATTTTATCAAGATAGAATAAAAGAAATAGGAATACAAACTAGAAAATATTTAGAATCTAAAAATATTCCAGAATCTGATATAAAATTAATTGAGAAGAATTTAGAATATATTTTAATGTCAGAAGGTGAAAAATGGGATAGATTTAAAAATTGGGTTTCAAATACAAAAGCTGTTAAAGCAGTCAAAGGAGGAATAAATTTCGTTGGTGATGTAATATCAGACACATTAGGGTTTTTATCAGACTCAGCTAAAGCAACTTGGGATTCAATTGTTGAAGATATATTTAAGCCAGGTTTAGAAGCTTTAAAAAACGTAGCAACAAAACTATTTGGACCAGAAATCGTCTCACAAATTGAAATAACAGCAAAAAAAGTTTTAAATTCAGTTGATGACTTTCTAAAAACCTCTAAATCTATATTTGATAAGGTTTATGCAACTCTAAAAGATTTGGCCAAAAACTTAGCTAATGTTGTTAAAAGTATTTGGGAAAAAATTAAAGAAATTTTAGGTAAAGTTTGGGAATTTATAAAATCTCACGCTTTAAAGGTTGTACCTGGAATGAAATCTAAAATTTCAAAACTAAAAACCTTAGGTGATAAAATAGATTCTCAACATTTAGGAAATGAGATGAAAATATTTTCAGAGGACTTTAAAGATATGAAAATGTATTTCGGAGCCAAGTTAAAAAAATTAACAGGTAATTCAGTTGAAGAAGTAGCAACAACATCAGGTAATATAATATTAGGTACCGGTGAAGAAGGTGAAAACAAAGAAGAAAAAAAAGAGGTGGTAAATGATAGTTTTATTTGGGACTCTTTAAAAGGATTTATGTCAAAAAATTCAAACTTCAACACGGATGAGTTGATTAAATTACACGAAACAAAAGTTGAAAAAATATATGAGGCGGAAGAATCAAATGATACTGAAGAAAATGTAGAACATGAAGTACATAAAGCCGAATCAAAAGGTATTAAAAAATGGATTCTAAACATTGTGATGTGGGTTTTATCTCCATTTGGAAAACTTATGGAAGTTGTTGGTGAAGCAATAAGTAAAGGACTAACTGCTATACCAGCTTGGCTTAGTGGTAAATTAGGAACTATGATAGAAGGAGTAAAAAATCTAGTAAAACATGCTGGAAAATTTGTTGCCATAGGAACAATAGCGGCTTTTGTAGCCGGAGTTTCAGCAGAAGGATTTGCTTTAGGAACACACTTACCAGGAAAGTGGATTGAAGAAGCGGGTGAAAAATTAGGTTTAGGTGGTGCAGTTCAAAAAGCTGGAGAATTTTATGCAGAAACAGGAAGAAATATTGAAAAAACAACAGGACTAAATCTAAGTGATATGAAAAAAGAATCAAAAATTAAAAAATTTGATTCATTCAATAAGATAAATGAATCTGATGCACCATCAAAAGGAATAAATTGGAAAGGATTAGCAATTGGAGCTGGAAGCGCATTATTAGCATTCTTAGTTTCAATTTTCACACATTCTATTCCTGGATTACACATGGCATTTGAAATAATATCATTGGTTATTTTAATTATAGCTACATTAGGTTGGTGTTTTACGGAAACTGAATGGGGTAAAAATCTTGCTAAAGGAAATGGACTCATAACATCAATGTCAAAGCTCTTCTTTAATTTTATACATGCTCACTAAAAAATAACTAAATATGAAAATAATTAAAAGTTATCAACAGTTCAATGAATCAATTATAGGAAGTGGTTTAGATTCACATGAAGAAAAATCCGTAAAAAATTTAGTTGATTTAAATATAAAATCATTAAATAGTGAAGAACTTAATTCGGTTTTTAATGAATTAGAGAAGATAAGCCAAAAAATTAATTGTAAGGTAGATGACTTAACAAATGTTGATTTTGTTAAAAAAAATCTACTTAGTATAGCATATAATTACTTTTTAACAGAAAGCCTTTTTGCGGATATGAAAGATAAAATATTAAAATTTTTCTTAAATTTCTTTCAGATAGGTGGTCTTATGTATGGTTTAATAAAAATAGTAATTAGTGCTGTCGAATCAAGTTTCTGGGGTGTTTTAGTAGGATCGATATCTATAGTTATTGCAACTTTAGCATCACAATATTTATACAGTAAATTAAAAAGTTAATTACACATCTTTTTAACCCACTTAACTAAGATATCTCCGTGACAAGATTTCCCACCACCTCCTAAATTTTTACACCAACAACCAAGTGTTTTATCTTTTAATTCGTGAAGTGAATTCATCAACTCTTCGTTATTTATCAGGTAATTTTCATAAGCATCCACAATTACTTTTCGTGGAGTTCCTTCAGGAAAAGTGTCTCTTAATTCTTTTGGATAAGCCCATTTATTAAATTTTCCACCAGGAAGGCGACCAATATAGATATCAAAAGATTCTTTTTTGAAATGAACTACTTTGACTTTATGATCGTGTTTTTTTTCAGGCTTTTTGAAACTGTCAAAAAAATCATCCATATAGATTATATCAAACAGTAGGAAATATGTTTTTTAAAATAAATATATACAATAAGAAAAAAATTATAAATATGAAGACACAAATTCTAATATCAGAATCTTTCAGAGTTTATTCTCAAAAAATGAATAGAATTTATACAGAGTTAAACTCTATAAAAGAATCTTGTTCTTATCAAGATTCTCAACTACTTATGGAAGGTTTTTGGGATAAATTAAAGTCAGCGGCATCTGGAATTGGTTCTTTTTTAGGAAAAACTACTAAAAAAGTATCTGATTTTAGTAAAGATGTTTATAACAAAGGAGTTGAGTTAGGTAAAAAAGCAATTGATGTTGGTAAAGAATTAGTTAGTAAAGTTTCTGAAGTGACTAAAAATGCAATTAATGCTGTAAAAAACGCACCAGGTAGATTTTTAGATGCTTGTAAAGATTTATACTCTTCAATATCGAATGAAGTAGGAGAAATTTGGAAAAAATCAAAAGAAAAAGGTGGTGATTGGTTAAAAAATGCGAAACAAACTATTATTAATGTTTATACAACTGTTTCTAATAATCTAAAAGAAGGTATGTATGCTTTCAAAAACTGGGCAGCAAAAAACATTGAAGAGTTCAAAAAAATGGTTGCAAGTAGAAAAGAAGAGTTATTAGAAGGAGCTAAATCAGCTTCATCAAGTGCTAATGAGGTTTTGAAAAAAATTGGTCAAGGAATTACAGCTTTTTATGAAAAAGGTAAAGAAGCTACAAAAAATGTAGCACTATTTACTATCGGAGTTGCTGTACTACCTCTTTATGGAGCTTTCTTATTAGCAAAAAAGACTTATGAATTAGGAGAAGATGCTGTTGCCTATTTATCATCTGGAATTGAAAGTATTAAGAAAAATGTACCAGATGTTTGGAATGAATTCACAAAATCATTTCAATCTGGAATGAAAGAACCAGCAGTAGCTGAAGGATTCGTAATAAAGACCTTTGAGGGATTCATTTATAAAAAATACTAAAAATTGACCCACTTTATTAAGTGGGTTTTTTATTTCGGAAACTTTTCTTTTCTAATATCTTCTAAAACTTCAATTGTAATATCCAATCCTTCAATATCTTTATCACATTGTTTGTGATACATCTTTTCTCCTAGGAATTTCCAGAATAAGAAATGAATAAAAAGAAAAAATAGATACGCTTCTTTTAGAATGAAAACAACCATAATAAAAAATGGTATTATTGAAACTGACCAGAAAAAAAACTTAGAATATAACTTTCTTAATATTCTATGAAACCTAATGTAAGCATTAAATTTAGATTCAGAATAGTATTTAGTTGTTTCTAATTCTTCTTCTCTTATAGATTGATATTTATCCATAATACAAATATACAAAAATAAATTTATTTTTTAATATATAAGTTATGAAATACATTAAAACTTATGAAAATTTTAACTATGACTCAACTAATGAAGGTTGGTTATGGGGTGAAGGAAATATTTGGGGTAAAATAGCAGATAAAATAACTGAATGGGTAAATGAATTCGGCCAATTCGTTTGGGAAAAAGGATCGTCATTCATAGATTGGGTAATGAAATTTTTTAAAAAATTGTATGATAATGGTAAAATTCTCATTAAGGATCCAAAAGAAGTGTATAGAACATTTTGGATTGGTCATGAATCAAAAACAGGTGGAAA
>Ga0315909_10000425_pt1 | contig 56986 bp, 79 predicted proteins | sample LakEriMetagenome_11_FD_203527 | JGI IMG/M metagenome (GOLD analysis project Ga0315909, IMG submission 203527) | Freshwater fungal communities from buoy surface, Lake Erie, Ohio, United States - Buoy 2 MA125 | ecosystem: Environmental > Aquatic > Freshwater > Lake | place: USA: Lake Erie, Ohio... | reverse complement strand
ATTTTTATATTTTATTAACTTAATTAACTAAAGGAGTACTTATGGCACTTAACCTTGACGCTATCAAAGCAAAACTTAATCAATTAAACAAAACCGATGACAAGAAAAACAACGTATGGAAGCCTGAGGCAGGCAAGACACGAGTTCGAATCGTTCCTTACGTGCATCGCAAAGACAATCCTTTCCTAGAATTGTACTTCCACTATGACATTAGTAAAAAATCAATGTTATCTCCAATTACATTTGGTAATGCAGATCCAATTGTAGAATTTGCAGACAAACTTAAAAAGACTGGCGATAAAGAAGATTGGCTAATGGGTCGTAAAATTGAACCCAAGATGCGTACTTATGTTCCCGTAATTATTCGTGGCAAAGAATCTGAAGGCGTAAAGTTTTGGGGTTTTGGTAAAACAATTTACACTGAATTGTTATCAATAATTTCTGATGCAGACTATGGCGATATCACAGACTTAATGAATGGTCGAGATATTGATGTAGAATTTACACCTGCAGAAGGAGCTGGAGCATATCCAAAAACAGCAATCCGAGTTAAACCTAATACTCAGCCAGCAACTGAAGATAAAGAGATTGCACAAAAAATCATGAATCAACCTGAAATCACTGATTTATTTCCTGAGCCATCTTATGATGAATTAGAAAAAGCATTAGCAGAATGGATGAATCCAGAAAATGCAGATTCTGATGTTGAAGAATCAGAGCCAGCATCTGCACCCGCATCTGCACCTGCATCAAAGCCAGCAGCTACTAAAGTAGACAATGTTGCTGATGCATTTAATGATCTTTTTAATTAAGAAGGAGTCATAAAAATGGCAAAAGGTAAAAGTAAACTGGAATTGACAGACACTCTAGCAAATACATTAGCTGAAAGTATCAATAAGCAGTTTAAAGGTCAAAATCTTAAAACTGCATTCTTTCTAGATGGCGATGAAGATTCTCCAAGTAATGTGTCCGAATGGGTTTCATCCGGGTGTTCAATGTTAGATTTAGCAATTTCAAACCGACCATATGGCGGATTTCCCGTAGGTCGGATTACTGAAATTACAGGATTAGAAGCATCAGGTAAATCATTATTAGCAGCACACACTTTAGCAGAAACGCAAAAGAAAGGCGGCTTGGCTGTTTATATTGATACAGAATCTGCCACTAGCTCCGAATTCCTAACGGCTATTGGTGTTGATTTAAAAACAATGCTATATGTTCCATTAGAGACAATTGAAGAAATCTTTGAAACTATTGAAACAATTGTAGAAGGAGTTCGCAAATCAGATAAAGATCGTTTAGTTACAATTGTAGTAGACTCAATTATGGGTGCATCTACAAAAATCGAAATGTCAGCTGAATATGATAAAGATGGTTATGCAACTTCAAAGTCAATCATCTTATCAAAGGCAATGCGTAAAGTAACCAATTGGATTGCACGTGAGCGTATTTGTCTCATCTTTACAAATCAGTTACGTACCAAATTAGGCGTATCATTTGGAGACCAATGGACAACTGCAGGTGGTAAGGCAATTCCATTCCATGCATCAGTTCGTCTTCGTCTTAAAAATACAGGAATGATCAAAGCTAAAGTTAGCGGCGTAGAACAAGTTGTAGGAAGCAAAACGAATGTGCAGGTAGTTAAAAATCGTATGGGTCCGCCGCATCGCAAAGTAGATTATGAAATTTACTATGATAGTGGTATTGACAATTACGGCGGTTGGTTATCAATCATGAAGAATTTTGATTTAGTCAAACAATCAGGTGCATGGTATACATTAGAAGATGTTGATCATGAAACAGGTGAAACGTTTGGTGAAATGAAATTCCAAAGTAAAGATTTTGTTGAAAAGGTTATTAATAATCCGGAAGCAAAAGATAGGTTATATAGAAGAATTTGCGATGCTTACATATTCAAATATCAAGCTGGAATTGATGGTGGTATTGATGATGTAATAATCACAGACGAATTCATCGATGAAGAAGGATAATGAATAAGTATCAACAATTATTCAAACAGTTACAACAAGAAAGGAATTCGAGTCCGTTAGATGTTAATGATCATCTCATGGTATTTGACGGACTCAATACCTTTATTAGAAGTTTTGGAGCAACACCTGCTTATAATGAAGATGGTGATCATATCGGCGGCATTACTGGATTTTTATATTCAGTAGGTAAAACGATACGAGACTTTAAACCTACACGTTGTGTTATTGTGTTTGATGGCAGAGGTGGATCTGCTAAACGCAAAAAAATTTATGGTGATTACAAAGCAAATCGAGCTAATAAAACAAAGCTTCGTAGACACGATCATCATGATTCAACTATTGAAGATGAACAAGAATCGATGCGACATCAATTTAGTCGTTTAGTTTCTTATTTAGATAACTTGCCAGTAACATTCATGGCCATAGATGGCATTGAAGCAGATGACGCAATTGCGTATATTGCACAAATGTATGAAGATACTTGCAAAAAGATTACCGTTGTTTCTACGGATAGAGATTTCTACCAATTGGTAGATGATCGCATACGAGTTTGGTCTCCTATCAAAAAGAAAATGTATGATGTAGAAGCAGTACAAGAAGAATTTGGAGTGCATCCGAACAATATGGTTATTTATAGATCATTTACGGGAGATGCATCTGATAATATTCCTGGGGTAAATGGTATTGGTCCAAAGACTATATTAAAATTAATTCCAGAATTAGCACAGCCTGCAGAATATTCGGTTGATGAGTTATTAGATAAAAGTCGAAACAATCTTAAAGAATCTAAATCATACCAAAAGATTTTAGATAATGCAAGAATCATTGAACAAAACTATCAACTAATGAATATCAAATTATTAGATATTCCAGCTCAAACAGCTAGCAAAATTCGAGGCATCATGGAACAGCCTATATCAGAATTAAATCGTTCAGAATTTCAACGATTGTTCTATGAAGATAAGATGTGGGCCATAATGAAAAATTTACCAGAGTGGTTAAACAACACTTGGTTGTCTTTGAATGCATTTGCAAAACAAACACACAAATAATATTTGGTTCCAAGGATTTTTTCCTTATATAAATAATATATGACTGACAAACTAAGTGAATACGGGTATGGCTTCCAAGTGAAGGTATTATCCGCGATGTTTACGGATAGAATATTTTTACAACAAATTGCAGATATTATTCAAGCTGATTATTTTGAATCAGATTCAAATAGTTGGTTGCTTGATGTGATATTAGAACATTTTCGACAATATAAAGCACCACCGTCTAAAGATGTTCTCAAAGTAAAAGTTACTGAAATTGAAAATGATATTCTTAAAACTGCAGTATTAGAACAACTCAAAGAAGTGTTTCGATACATGGAGTCAGATGATTTATCATTTGTAAAAGATGAAATTCTTAAGTTTTGTAAGAATCAAGAAATTAAGCGAGCTATTATGGATTCTGTTAACCTATTAAAAATGGGTAATTATGATGAAATAAAAAGCAAAATGGATAGTGCCATGAAAGCTGGCGCTGACACTAATATTGGTTTAGATTATATTAATGATGTAGCATCTCGTTACAATGAAGCAGCTCGACATACAATTACCACCGGATGGGATGTTATTGATGACTTAATGGATGGAGGATTGGCTCCGGGCGAATTAGGAGTAGTAATGGCACCTGCAGGTATTGGTAAATCATGGATGCTTATTAACATTGGTGCAAATGCGGTCAGAGCAGGCAAGACAGTTATACATTATACATTAGAGCTTAATGAAAATTATGTAGGTCAACGATATGATTCCGTATTAACTGGTATTAATGCACAGACATTAAAACATCATCAAGATACAGTTGAAGAAAAAATGAAAACTTTATCTGGATCATTGATTGTTAAATATTATCCAACAAAGTCAGTTGGAGTAATGGCATTGAAAGCTCATATTGAAAAAACCATAATGCAAGGCAAACCGCCCGATTTAATTGTAGTAGATTATGGTGATTTGCTCAAAGTAAATACTAAAAAGGACAAACACGAAGCCTTAGAGGACTTATACGAGGAGCTGCGTGGAATGGCGGGCGAGTATAAAATTCCAGTATGGACTGCATCGCAAGCAGGAAGAAGCGCCTTAGAAGAAGATATTATTGAAGCAGATAAGATTGCATCGTCATATGGGAAAGTAATGGTTGCTGACTTCTTGATGTCATTGTCTCGTAAAGTAGAAGATAAGATGTCAGGCACTGGTAGAGGTCATGTTATTAAGAATCGATTTGGCCCAGATGGTATTACGTTACCGAGTAAGATCAATACAAATAATGGTCAATTTGAATTCTTTGAACCACAAACAACTCAAGGAAAACAGACCACACAAATCATGAAGACTGGCGAAAACATGATGAAGAAAAATTTAGCCCAAAAGTTCAAAGATCTCGGTGGACAATTTGGATAAAAGTATATTTATATAAAATGAATAGGGAAGGTGTTCGGCCTTCCTTTTTTCATCTAAAAAAATTAAGTTATTAACATATTTAAAGGACACGATGCCAAAACTATTTGAAGATCGAATTCCGTTTAAACCATTTGAATATCCTGTTTATTACAATGAAGGATGGTTAAAACAAGCACAAGCATTTTGGTTGCATACGGAAATTCCAATGCAAGGCGATATTAAAGATTGGAATGAAAATTTAGCAACACACGAAAAGAATTTGGTCGGTAACATTTTGTTGGGTTTTGCTCAAACAGAATGTGCTGTATCTGATTATTGGACTACCATGGTAACTAAATGGTTTCCGAAACATGAGATTAAGCAAATGGCAATGATGTTTGGGTCGCAAGAAACAATTCATGCAACCGCATATTCATATCTTAATGAAACATTAGGATTAGAAAATTTTGAAGCATTTCTTCATGAACCAGCAATTGCTGAAAAGTTTGAATTTTTAACTTCAACATCTGCAGAGTGGACTCATAAAGATTTAGCATCAAATCCTATAGCTCGACAAGAAGTAGCTCGTTCATTAGCAATCTTTTCTGCATTTGCTGAAGGAGTATCACTTTATTCATCATTTGCTGTATTGTATTCATTTCAAATGCGCAACATGTTAAAGGGTATTGGTCAACAAATGAAATGGTCAGTACGAGATGAATCACTTCATTCAAAAATGGGGTGTCAATTATTTCGTCATATGTGTGAAGAATATCCGGAACTAAAAGACGCAGTTCGTACATCGGTTGAACAAGCAGCCGAATATATGGGTCAAATGGAAGAACAATTTATTGACAAAATGTTTGAACAAGGAGATTTAGAGAATCTTAAAAAGACTGATTTAAAGAATTTTATTCGTAAGCGAGCAAATGAAAAATTAACTGAGCTTGGATATGAATCTACTTTTTCATACAATGTAAAATCAGCGGAACAGTTAGATTGGTTTTATCATCTAACGGGCGGACATACCCACACTGATTTCTTTGCAGTACGTCCAACAGATTATAGCAAAGCAAATGAAGGTGAAGATTGGTCAGATTTATGGTAACAAGAAAAGAAAAAACAATGAAAAATTACGCAGAAGAATTGGGTTGGGAATTAGGAGTCGATTTTCCAGAATGGGGTAACACTGAAATATATGTAAAAACAATTTCAAAAGGATATTTGTTAGCTGGCGAAAAGCCGAAAGATGCATATTGGCGCGTTGCAACAGCTGTAGCACGTCGTTTAGATAAACCACAATTAGCATCTAAGTTTTTTGATTATATATGGAGAGGTTGGTTGAATCTAGCAACGCCAGTTCTTTCTAATACAGGTACAGATCGAGGTTTACCAATTTCATGTTTTGGTATCGATGTTGCAGATTCAATTCAAGATATTGGCGGCAAAAATTTAGAAATGATGCTTCTTGCTAAACATGGCGGAGGAGTAGGTATCGGAATGAATATGATTCGTCCCGCAGGTAGCAAAATTTCACAAAATGGTACATCGGATGGCGTAGTTCCATTTGCTAAGATTTATGATTCTACTATTTTAGCAACAAATCAAGGATCGGTACGTAGAGGTGCTGCATCTGTTAATTTAAATATAGATCATTCGGACTTTGAAGATTGGTTAGAAATCCGCGAACCAAAGGGCGATGTAAATCGTCAATGTTTGAATATGCACCAATGTGTAGTTGTATCAGATAAATTTATGCGTAAATTAGAAGAAGGCGAACCCGAAGCACGTAGAAAATGGGGTAAAGTACTTCAAAAGCGTAAAGCAACAGGTGAACCATATATCATGTTTAAGGGTAATGTAAACAAACAGAATCCAGATGCATATAAAACAAATGGATTAAAAGTATTCATGACAAATATTTGCTCTGAAATTACTTTGCATACTGATGAATCACACTCATTTGTTTGTTGTTTGTCGTCTTTGAACATTGCAAAATATGATGAATGGAAAGATACCGACCTAGTATACACAGCAACCTGGTTTTTAGACGGCGTCCTAGAAGAATTTATACAAAGGGCCAAGAATATGCGAGGCTTTGAAAACTCTGTTAGAAGTGCGGAAAAAGGTCGTGCTTTAGGTTTAGGAGTTTTAGGTTGGCATACATATTTGCAACAAAAAGGAATGGCTTTCGAAGGATTGCCTGCACAATTTGAAACACGCAAAATCTTCAGTCAAATTAAAATTGAATCTGAAAGAGCAAGCCGAGATATGGCAAATGAATATGGAGAGCCATTATGGTGTGTTGGAACCGGTATGCGTAACACTCACTTAAGAGCAATTGCACCTACAGTATCGAATTCAAAATTATCAGGCAATGTTTCTGCAGGTATTGAACCATGGGCAGCAAATGTATTTACAGAACAAACTTCAAAAGGTACATTTATTCGTAAGAATCGCGAATTAGAAAAAGCTCTTCGTAAGATTGGAATCAATACAAAAGAGACATGGGATAAAATTTTAGAAGATGGCGGCTCTGTACAAGGCCTTAATGAATTAGATAATTGGGGTTTCGTAGCCGGAAAATTAATGCATCGCGATGAAATATCAGAAACAGCTTTCCAAAACAAAGAAATTGATTGGTCAAAAGATGTATTTAAAACATTCAAAGAAATCAATCAATTGGAACTTGTTAAACAAGCCGGCATACGTCAACAATATGTAGATCAATCAGTCAGTTTGAATTTAGCATTTCCATCGGAAGTTTCTCCTAAATGGATTAATCAAATTCATATTGAAGCTTGGAAACAAGGAATCAAGACACTTTATTATATGCGCACCGAATCAGTTTTGCGAGGTGATATTGCAGCACGAGCAATGGACCCGGATTGTTTAAGTTGTGATGGGTAGGTTGGAAATACCAAATAAATTTACTATTATATTATTGAAAGAAGTTATAACATGACAGAGAAACAACGACAAAATTTAGAATTAGTAAAATCAGGTTTTGCTAATGGTATTTCTACGCAATTAGCTAATAAACAAGCTATCGAAGGCCCCGATGCTCGATTAACTGAAGATGAGAAGCAGCATATTATTAAAATGGCAGCATTCTATTATGGTGAATTTCTTAAAGCATTAGGAGTAGATTGGGAAAATGATCCGAATTCAGATAATACACCTAAACGAGTAGCAAAGGCATATGTTAATGACTTATGGAAAGGTCGTTATGAGCCAATGTCTGATATCACATCATTTCCGAGTGATGGTTATGATGGTATTGTATTTGAAGGCGGCATTCCATTGACAAGTATGTGTTCACATCACCACCAAACTATTGAAGGCTTAGTTCATATTGCGTATATTCCAGCAGAGAATGGCAATGTAGTAGGTTTAAGTAAATTGAATCGAGTAGTAGAACACTTTGGCAGACGCGGTGCAATTCAAGAACAATTAACAGTAGCAATTCAACACGCAGTTGACGAACTTATTACAGATAACAAAGGCGTTGCTGTAATGATTGAAGCAACTCATAATTGTGTATCATGTAGAGGTGTTAAGCACCGCGGTGCATCAATGAAAACAGCAAAACTCACAGGAGCATTTTTAGAAGATGGTAATGCTCGTTCAGAATTTTATCAATTTGTGAAAGGTTACACTCATGGCTAAAAGATATATTTCAACAAAGGTATTTGATAACTATTCAGTGGCAATTCGTCAATGGAAAGCATCACATTCGCATTGTGAATTGCTACATGGTTATGCATTAAAGTTTAAAGTATGGTTTGCATCTAACGAACCATTAGAAGAAAATCAACTTGATGATATGAATTGGATTGTTGATTATGGAGGTTTCAAGACTCCACCAAAAGGCAATGGTCTTAAAGATTGGATGGATCATATGTGGGATCATACAACTCTAATTCAAGCAGATGATCCATATCGCGATTTATTTGAATCAATGGCAATGGAAGGCATTTGCAAAGTACACTTCTTGGAAAAGATGGGTGCTGAAAGTAATGCTAAATTAGTATTTGATCATTTCAATGAAGTATTATCCAAAACAGATGCAGGTCGTTGCAAAGTGATTAAAGTAGAATGTTTCGAAAACGATAAAAATTCAAGTATCTATGAGGAGTGTTGATGAATACTTATCAGTGTATGAATACACCGGCCGTGCATCTTCTTTTAATGGCATAGGTCGAGAAGTGGCTGAAGCTGCAAAACGAGATGGTATTAAAGTTGTATGGCGTGAACTGCCAGAATCATCACAACGAGATAATTACAAACACGTCGCAACTTATCCTAGAACATTTTTGGATAAACATTTTGGCAATGAACCTTCTCCTCCAGCATATATGCTTGATAAAGTATATCAAAAGCTTGTAGAGTTAGAAAATAAATTCAATCAATTAATTTATAAACTAGATAATCAACCCGTCCATGTCGATACCGATGATGATGAATTACCTTTTTAAGCCAGTTATGAAACCAGGAAGAATCACAGATTACACAAAAACATTACCAATAGTAGAATTGTACCGATGTGTGCAATCAGAAGGCAGTCGATTTGGTCGACCTACTATTGCAGTTAGAACTACAGGATGCACCCATCGATGCTATTTTGGCGAAGGCGGTTGGTGTGACTCTTGGTATACAAGTATCCATCCAGAAAAAGGTACATTTACTTTTAATGATATCATTGCAATTTATGATGAGAATCCTCATATCAAAGAAATGATGTTAACTGGCGGTTCTCCGACAATGCACCCAGCATTAGTAAATGAATTAACACATTTTGCCCATGAAAGAGACATTCTTATCACTATTGAGACGGAAGGATCACATTTTATTGAGACCGATTATCCACTTGGTCTTATTAGTCTCAGTCCTAAGTTTGGCAATAGTGTTCCCGTACTTGGTGTTACTACACCTCTTGGCAATATTGTAGACCAAAAAATGATTGATCAACACAATAAATTCCGTCTCAAGTTAGATATAATCAAACAAACACTTAAATACCATACAGATTATCATTATAAACCAGTATGGGATGGTACAGCATATAATTTAGAAGAGATTGAAGAATTTAGAGTGTTACTCAATATTCCAAAATCTAAAACATTTATTATGCCAGCTGGCGACACTAGAGATGAATTAATTAAAATGTATCCAATTGTATTTGATATGTGTGCTGAAAAGGGTTATAACATGACCGGAAGAGACCATATCATTGCATTTGACACTAAACGAGGAGTATAATGAAACGACAAACACCACTTAAACGTCCAAAACGTAAAAAGAACCATTTAAATATGGTAACATGGAATCATTTAACGTATGAAGCAGTTCAACTGCCAGCTTTTTTAGCAGATGAATATGTTCGACATTTCGATTTAACAAAAGTACCAACGACATCAGAATTAAAGTTTTGGATTTCACAAAGAGACCGAAAATGAATTGGATAGTAACAACGACATTTGGAAATGATGTTAAAATAACATATAATATAATAAAATGAAACAGATTTTATATTTTACAGCACCATGGTGCGGCCCATGCAAACTTTTAAAGCCGAAAATTCAAGCAATGCAAAGTAGATTTCCAATAACTATATTAGATGTAGATACTAACACAGAAGCTTGTAATAAATATTCAATTAGAAATGTGCCTACAATTATTATAACACAAGATGGCCACGAAATTACTAGATTAGTAGGTAATAATATCACCGAACAACGTATTACAGAATCATTTAATCAATAAGGAATAAGTTATGAATTGGAACCCAATTGGTGATCAAGTTTTGATCAAAGTAGAAAAAGTAGCAGAAAAGACAAAAGGCGGAATTATCTTAGTAGATCGAGATATGAATTTCACAAAAGGAGTAGTTGTAGCAACAGGTGCTGGTTTATTTACACAAACCGGTGATCGTATTCCGATGACTGTAAAAGTTGATGATGAGGTTTATGTGTATAAATCTAACTTAGGTGAAAATAAAAGTATCATTTTAGAAGATACAGATTACATGTTGATTCGCGAATCCGAAATTGGATTAGTAAATTCAAAATAATGATCGACGCATTAGGTTGGATTAGCACTGCATTGGTATTATTAGGATATGTACTCAATGCTAAATGTATTCGCAGACCAGCAATGTTCGCTTGGATATTAGGCGACATCGGTTGGATTGTATATGATTGTTTTATTGACAATTACAGTCATTTAGCATTGAGTGCTATTATTATTTCAATTAATTTATTCGGTATATACGAAACATGGAAAAAATCATCACAAAAGAACAAATAGCAGATCGCGTACAAGAATTAGCACAGCAAATTTCTATCGATCATATGAAATCATCCAATTCACTGCCCCCTGTGATGATTTGTGTATTAAATGGGGCATTACATTTCTTTTCCGACTTAACTAGAATGATGTCAATTCATTGCGAAATTGATTGTATTCGTTTAAAGTCATATGAAGGACAAGATAATAGTGGCGGTATTACTATCACTAAAGACATTGAATTGGATTTACAAGGCAAACGAGTTTATATTGTAGATGATATTTTAGATACAGGTGCTACAATGATGGAAGCATTGCATATGGTCAATTCTCGCCGTGCTGTCGATGTTAAAGTTGTTACTTTGCTTAAAAGAAAATCTAGTCCAATGATTACAGATTTCTATGCATTTGAAATTGAAGACCAATGGGTAGTTGGATATGGATTAGATGACAATGGAATCAAACGAGAATTATTAGACATTTACGAAAAATAATATATGTATCAATCAATCGGTTACGATAAGAAAAATAACATAATGCACGTATGGGATGACGAACTAGGTCATCAGAAATTTCCATTTCAACCATATGCATATTTACCAAATGCTCAAGGTGAGTGTCAATCATTAGATGGAGCTATATTAACAAAAGTTCCAGGCAATCATAAAGATAACCGAAATGCATATGAATCAGATCTCAATGAAGAATTACGAACATTGATTGATTTATATTATGAATCTGATACTCCATCTAAAGGTCAACGAGATTTCTTTTTTGATATTGAGTCTGAACGGGATGAAAATGGATATTCTACTCCAGAAGAAGCTCGTTTACGAATTACATCTATTGCATATTATGATAAAGCAGGACGAGATCGCAGAGTATTGTTACTCGATGAAGAAAACCGAATTAACACGCCGGCTTTCAAAACTGAAGATTATAAAGTAGAAATATTTCGCACTGAAGCAGATATGTTGACACGATTTATCAATATTTTTGCTGCAGTACAACCTACAGTTATCACAGGATGGAATACAGACAACTATGATATTCCATATTTAGTAAATCGCATCAAACGAGTATTGGGTGCACAAGCAGTTAAAAAATTATCTCCTGCAGGCATCGTTGAATGGAATAAGAATCGCGAACGATATAAAATCTTTGGCGTATCTAGTTTAGATTATTTGACACTCTATAAAAAGTTTACATATACAGAATTACCAAATTACCGATTAGACACTGTTTCTAAATTTGAATTAGGTCGAGGTAAGGTAGAATATGATGGCGATTTAAATCAACTCTTTGCAACAGATATTCACAAATTTGTTGAATATAACATGGTCGACGTTAATCTGGTTTATGAATTGGATGAAAAGACACAATTATTAAATCTTGCTCGTACCATATGTCATAAAGGACATGTTCCATATGAAGATGTTTATTATGCATCTAAATACTTAGATGGTGCTGCAATTGTAGATTTAAAACGCAATGGATTAGTTGCACCTAACAAGCAATTTAGATTCATTGAAGAGGAAACAGAAGCAGAAGCACTTGCAGGTGCATATGTAAAAGATCCTGTACCTGGATTATACAAATGGATATATGACTTGGACTTAACTTCACTTTATCCAAGTATCATCATGAGTTTGAATATCTCTCCGGAAACTAAAGTAGGAGTTATATCAAAATGGGATCAAGAATGCCTTTTAAAGAAAGAACCGCAGCAAGTAACTTTGCATGATGGCACTCATATACAAGATGCTAAACAATGGTTGCTTGATAATGAATATACCGTTGCATCAAATGGTGCAGTTTATCAAACAAAGAACAGAGGATTTCTTCCGACTATTCTAGAAAAATGGTTTGATGAACGTGTTGAATATAAAGACAAACGAGATGAATATGAAGTAGGTTCTGAAGAATATAAATTCTATGATGCATTGCAATTAACACAAAAAGTATTGCTCAATTCATTTTATGGAGTATTAGGACTTAAAACATTCCGATTCCATGATTTAGATAATGCAGGTGCAATTACGGCAGTTGGTCAAAGTATTATTAAATTTTCAGCAAAAGTTATCAATAATCATTATACAAAAGAAATAGGTCAAGACTATTTTATTAATTCAACTAAAGGTAAAGCAGAATTTGCATTTTATACTGATACAGATTCAACCTTTGTATCCAGTTTACCGCTTATTCAAAAAAGATACCCGAATTTTGATGAAACTAATGAGCAATTTATGATTGATCAAACCAATGCAATTGCATCTGAAGTACAAGGATTAGTAAACAAAATGTATGATCGATATTCGGTAGTATTTCATAACACAGAAACGCATCGTTTTAAAATTAAACAAGAATATGTTGCAAAATCTGGTTTATGGATTGCAAAAAAACGATATGCACAGTGGGTTATTTTTAAAGAAGGTAAACCTACGGATAAATTAGACATCAAAGGATTAGATGTAGTTCGATCTTCATTCCCAACTGATTTTAAAATGATCATGAAGGAAACTTTATGGCATCTACTTAAAGAAAAAGATAAGACTGCAACCACTGATATGATTCATAACTTTAAATCTGGATTAAAAAATTCTCCAGTATTAAATGTAATGAAGAATTCCGGCGTTAAAGAAATATCAAAATATACAAAGAAGCGTAAACCTTTCACAGGTTATATATCAGGTACTCCGGCTCATGTTAAATCTGCAATCAATTTCAATGATTTGCTAAGTATGCATAATATTCGAGATATCGATCCAATTACAGATGGCGAAAAGGTTAAATGGGCATATGTATCAGATAATCCATATGGCTTTGAAACAATTGCACTTCGAGGTTATCAAGACCCAAAAGTTATTGAAGAATTTGTTGAACAGTATATCGATCGAAATAAAATTTTTGATAAAGAATTAAAAAACAAATTAGATGACTTTTATGCTGCAATGAATTGGGGAGCATTTCCTGAAAATAATAATGTAGCTAAATTCTTTTCATTTGGAAAATAAAAATAAATTCATTATAATATAGTATGATTGGTTATAAAAGCGTATGGTTCGGCAAAGAAGTAGAAGGTCGATTTACCGATGTAGAAACAATGTTTGTTTCTAATTTCAATACATTGTTATTAGGAAAAGAACATTGGAAACCTGTAGCACATGTTTATATTTGTTCTCCAGCAACTCGTCAACTAATTGATGGCAACTTAAAAGGATTTAATTGGGACAATATATTCAATATGATGTCTGATAAACAATTTGTCTCAATTGAAGTTGAACCTGGTATGTTAGAAAAGATACCGCCGATGATTAGAATTCGAGCACATATTCTTTTGATGCTTAATGAAAAGGATGCTGGATTGTTAAAGAAAACAGATAGCATTAAAGTTGTATATAATGATTATTCATTGTATTGTACAACGGTTCATAATATGCAACAAGTATTGCCAGATGATTATAAATTTGATAGATTCGAACAATGATTCAAGGACTTATAGCAGGTAGTTTTGATGTCATTCATCCAGGATACATTGCAATATTCGACCAGATGATGGATGAATGTGATGAAGTAGTAGTATTTTTACATACCGATCCAACAATAGAACGTCCCGAAAAATGCAAACCGATATTGAGTGTAGAAGAACGTATGGACATATTAGGATCATTACATCAAATTGATTGCATATTAACATATACTCGAGAAAAAGAATTATACACTCATCTCAAGAATTTTGAAGTAACTCATTTGTATGAAAATAATAATACAACGGTTGTTAGATATCTAGGAGATGATTATATTGATAAACCATTTACGGGAGATGATTTAGCATTTCCAATTCGTTATTTGAACAGAGACCATGGTTGGTCAACCACTAAATTTAAAAAGTTGATAGCAGATGAAGTACAGCGTAGTAGTAACATTTAGTATTGAAGGGTTTCATTGTTGGCCCGATGCTAAAGATGTTTTTCCAGAAGTAGCATTTTTATCATATCGTCACCGACATATGTTCGGCTTTCGTTGTTATGCATCTGTAACACATACAGATCGCGATGAAGAGTTTATTTTATTGAATCGCAAGATACAAAAAGCATTACGTATTGGATTTACATCTCCGATAACTAATGTATTGGAATTTGATTCAATGTCGTGCGAAATGATTGGAGAATGGTTATTAGAACAATTTCCATCTCTTTATAAAGTAGAAGTTTGGGAAGATTGGGAAAATGGTGCAATCATTGAAAGATAATATGACAGTATTTTTAGTAGATTTAGAATCAATACCGACACGATATACGTGCGAATGGAAAACTCATGTACCAAAACTATTACGAGATAATGGATTCGATGTTCATGTTGTAGAAGGAGACCAGTTTATTCCAGAAGCAACGACACCCGGTGCATTTTTAAATTTTGGCGGTACTAACATGTATAAAGCAAAACAAGTTTATCATTTGGCATACTTGTTTACTAAAGGACATATTAAAGCAGGAGATCATATTATCTTTACAGATGCGTGGCATCCAGGTATCATTAATGTAAAATATATGAGCGAGCTTTTAAATATTCCCGTTGTAACGCACGGACTTTGGCACGCGGGTTCATATGACCCAAATGATTTTTTAGGTCGTCTCGTAGGAGATAAACCATGGATTAGGCACGCTGAGCAATCAATGATTGCGGCATATGATCATAATTGGATTGCAACCGCAGCACATTTTGATTTAATGCGTAAAACATATGATGTTTATTTAAATCCAACATTTAATCGTACGGGCTGGCCAATGGAATACACTCATGACATGATTGCTCCGAAGCTTTGGGCTAAAAAAGAAAATATCATCGTTTTTCCACATCGTATTGCTCCAGAAAAGCGTTTAGATTTATTTCAAGAATTAGCATCGCGACCTGAATTAAAACATTATCAATTTTGCGTAGCAATGGAAATGAATTTAACTAAAACAGAATATCATGAATTGCTTCAAAGATCTAAATTTGCAGTATCATTTGCAGATCAAGAAACATTAGGTATTTCAATGTATGAATCTGCGTGTGCTGGAGCATGCCCAATTGTTCCAAATCGTTTATCATATACAGAAATGTATGATCCGTTATTTAAACAAGCTGACAGTATAGATGACGCAGTTACTGCAATATTGAAATATGAACAACAAGATTTATCAGAACCAATTGCACAATTGGTAAATAAATTACACAATAACTTTTTTTCAGCAACAAACTTAATTAATAATTTAAAGGAATACAATGAGCGATAATAAAAGATTCATATACTTTCCATCTTTATCTGCAGGTTCTATGGTATCTGCATTTAAGAAAGATATGAAGTTTACAAGCGGCGATCCTGTCAAGTTCTTTGATTCCCGATATCCAGAAAAATGGCGTCACCCATACTTCTTGATTACAGCGGGACATCATTACAAGAAAATGGATTTCCGCGATCAACTAGGATTAGAAAAAGATGTTTTGGTATTTGGTGATTCAGGAGGTTATCAGATTGCAACCGGAGCATTACCATATAGCAATGAATTGCGCGAAAAGATTTTTCATTGGTTAGAAGCAAATAGTGATGTTGCTGCAAACTTAGATATTCCACCTAAGACAAAATATAAAAATAAATTTGTTGAATGTGCTGACATTAGTTATGATAACTTTGCATATTTTGAAAAACATCAAAGCGGCAAGACTAAGTTTCTTAACATGTTGCAAGGATCTAACACAGATGAGTATACTTGGTGGTATCATAAATTTAAGCATTTTGATTTTCAAGGATGGGCAATTGGGGGTCCGCAAAAATTAGTTGATTTCATGTTTGCGGTATCTTTGATGCTTAAAGAGCGCGAATTTGAAAATGAACGATTAGAATATGTTCACTTACTTGGTATTAGTAAAATATCTGATTTTTTCATTTTAGCAACATTGCAAAAATTAATGAATATACATTATGGTAATAGAATCTATATCACAACAGATTCTAGTTCACCAGGCCAATATCCAGTATTTGGAACATATCTTCATTCTACAAATTACAAGTCACAAACCTTTTCAGAATTATATTTTCCAAAGAATGCAGAATATCGTCGACAAGCACATATTCGTCAAGGTAAAACGGGTGAGGTTGCAATTGATTTATCACAACATGTTCCTTGTGCATTAGGATGTCCTGCGTGTGAAGATTTCACGTATGATTTATTAGGTGGTAAAACAGATGCAGGTTTAGATCGTTATTCGCAAGAAGCTATGCCAAGAATGGTTGTACATAATACGCATTTATATGTACAGGCTGCAAATGAAATCAATCAATTGGTTGATAGCCATGTTGAATTATTAGAAACAATGATTCCGAAAGATTTATATGATGTAATTCTTTCTTTGCATGAAATGTTTGCAGACCCAGACAATGCACCACAAGTATACGAAAAATATATCAAAACATATAAAAAATTCGGTGGAAGTAGTATATCCACAACGGATGCAGAACAATTTAATAAATTCTTTACTTTTTAATTGGAATAAAAAATGGAAAAAAGCAAGTTACAATCGTTTATCAATCGTTATTATTTAGCAGGAAACTGCGAAGCGGTTACGTTGAAAGAACAAGATGGTGCAATTGGGTGTGAACTAATTGATATGGATCAAACCATCGTAGGAAAAATTAAATGGAATACCGCACCATTTATGAAAGGTATGTTAGGTATTAATCATACCGGAGCATTAATTAAGATGCTAGGAGCTGTAAATGAAAATATCACAATTGATGTAAAAGAGGCAGCTGGTAAGAATTATGCAATGAAAATTTCTGAAGGTAGTACACAAGCAACTTTTATGTTAGCTGACACGACAGTTATTCCGGCAGTACCCTCAATCAATGCAGAGCCTGACTATGAAGTTACAATCCCGGTAAATGAAGAATTTATTAGTAAATTTATCAAAGCAAAAAATGCACTACCAGATGCAAAGAATTTTGCAGTGCAAGTTGTAAATGGTAATGTTAAATTCATTATCAATTATTCAACCGTAAATGCAGATAATATTTCTTTTGAAGTAGGAACCACACCAGGCGCCGATATGGACCCGGTTTGTTTCTCGGCAGATAAATTAAAAGAAGTATTAGTAGCAAACCGCGGAGATTCGGGAGAATTAAAAGTATCTCCAGATGGCTTAGCTCGTATTGAATTTACTGGTGCTGACTTTGAATCAACTTATTGGTTAGTAATGCTACAAAACTAAGATGGTAGTAAAAATAGTAAATAATTCAGACAATGCACTCCCACAATATGAAACTAATGGGAGTGCTGGTCTAGATATTAAAAGTGCAGAAAATGGACTTCTAAAACCAGGTCAGTTTAAATTGATAACAACTGGTTTGCGAGTTGAAATTCCATACGGTTATGAAATACAAGTAAGACCTCGAAGTGGGTTAGCTAAGAATTATGGTATTACTGTATTAAATAGCCCAGGCACCATTGATGCAGATTATCGAGGCGAAATTGGCGTTATTTTAATCAATCATGGCCAATATGACTTCGAAATTAAATCAGGTGATAGAATTGCACAATTAGTAATAGCTCCGGTGGAACGAATACAATGGCAAGCAGTAGGTTCATTAGATTCTAGCACAAAACGAGGAGAAAAAGGTTTCGGATCAACAGGTAAATAAATAAATTATGTTTGGACAACAAGAAAATACACTTTGGGTTGAGTCCTTCCGCCCAGATACATTGGAGGGGTATATTGGCAATGAACACATCATTGAAAAAGTTAAAATTTTCATTGAAAACGGCGATGTTCCGCATTTGTTATTTTATGGTTCAGCTGGTACTGGTAAAACTACCTTGGCAAAGATTATTGCAAATAGCGTGGATGCTGACTTAATGTATATAAACGCTTCGGATGAAAACTCAGTAGATGCAGTTCGAGATAAGATTAAGCGATATGCATCAACAGTAGGTTTCCGCCGTTGGAAAATTATTATTCTAGATGAAGCTGATTATTTGACACCTAATGCTCAAGCAGCATTACGTAATTTAATGGAAACATATAGTAAAACAACACGTTTTATTTTAACATGTAACTATGTTGAAAAGATCATTGATCCAATTCAATCTCGTTGTCAGACATTTGCAATTACACCTCCAGGTAAACCAGATGTAGCAAAACGATTGGTTGCTGTTTTAAATGAAAAAGGTGTTGAATATGATATTAAAGATGTTGCTGCAATTATCAATGCATCATATCCAGATATTCGTCGAGCACTTAATGCAGCACAAGCATCAGTTGTTAATGGAAAATTGCAATTAGATAAAGCAAGCGCTATTCAAGCAAATTATATGACTGAAATTTTGGAAGTATTAAAAAATGCTAAAGACAAAAAAGCATCATTCAATAAAGTACGTCAAATTGTTGCAGATAGCAAAGTAAAAGATTTCACTCCGTTATATACATTTCTGTATGACAGCTTAGATGAGTTTGCAACAGGTCATGTTGCACCATGCATTTTAATTATTGCAGAATCGCAATTTAAAGATGCATCAGTTGTAGATAAAGAAATTAATATTATGGCAATGTTTGTTAATTTATTAGGAGAACTATGAGTAAAATGAATGTTAATATTGGACCTAATGATATGCAACCAATTCAATGCAAAGAATGTGATGGTATGTATTTTCGTCAAGTAATGGCAATCAATAAAGTGTCAAAATTCTTAACTGGAGCAGATAAAGACACAATGGTACCAATTCCGGTATTTCGTTGTGATGATTGCGGCTGTATTCCAGAAGAATTTCAACCAATCAAAGTAAAAAAATAATGTCGATATCATATCATAAAGATTTAGTTACCATTGTGTTTAAAACTTCTAATAGAAGTAATGCAAACACAAAAATGAAATCATATCGAAATAAATCTATAGATGATATTTTAGATGCAAAGAAACTAGTAGGAATACCAGATAAGGCAGTTATACTAGAAATAGGAATGGGTGAACAATTAGAACAACAATATCGTAAAAAATACAATTTATAATGGCAGAAGAAAAACGTAAAGCAGCTACAATGTTTGATTTTATTGATGGGGTGACTCATAAAAAGAAAGAATGGTCAAAATGGTCCGATGTAGATCAAAAAGCATTCAGCCCTTACATGATGAATCGATTCTTATCAATGCGAATGGAATTAACAGAATTAATCAACGAATTTCAAACATATACAATTGGATTACTTCGTCCGCAAGAGACATATAAATTGTATCATGAATTACTGCCAAATAACAAAGCATTTGCAAAATACATAAAAGGTAAATCAGAAGATAAGTTTGACAAAGAATTAGTTGCTCAAATAGCTGAACATTATCAAATAAGCAAATCAGAAGCATCTGATTATGTTGAATTAATGGATAAAACAAGTTGTGAGCGCATTTTAACAATGTACGGATACAGCGAAGGCGACAAAAAGAAAATGTTGAAAGGAATCAAGTGAGTATAAATACACAAACACACTACAAAGGCAAGGATAGCCTTTATAAATTTGCAGAAGAGTGGGGTTTGAATACCTATGAATTTGATATCATTAAACGCATTGTAAGATGTCGGCATAAAGGTTCCTTTGAACAAGATTTAACTAAGACAAAAGATCTTATTGACATTTATTTGAAAGAACAATTGGATTCTAACAAATAATTCTATATAATATAGAAAAATGGCAAATCACGTTTATAGTTATTTTGAAATTACATTCAAATCAGAAGAAGATTGTAATAATTTTGCAGAGTGGATTGGATTAGATCCGAAAGATGAAAATATAACATGGGGCGAGCGAATTGAAGCTTGTTGCAACATCATGATGGATAATTTATATCCAGATAAAGAAGATACAAGAGAATGGTGGCTCGATAATGTTGGCGCTAAATGGATGTATTTTGACGATGTTGATCGATCAACAGATTCAAGCATAATTATTAACATGACATCTGCTTGGGATTTTCCTGAAGCATTATTTTATAAATTAAGTGATTTTCTTCGAAATCGATATGAAGATGTTGCCATGACCGTCACTTTTGATGACGAAGGTTACAATTTCATCGGCGCAGCAGCATCAAATCAAAAATTCCGAGATATTGATTATTTTCATCCAGACTTTGATGAATTAGATGAATATAAAGATGAAGATGATTGTTGGACAGAAGAATTCTATGAAGAAATGTCTAATATAAAAGATGAATTGTTACAAGATGTTTTAGCATTCATTCAACAAGATTTAGAAAAAGAATAACAAGTTATACAACAAGGAAGCTCGGCAGAAATGTCGAGCTTTTTTTGTGTTCTTGAATTATTTTTCTTATATTAATAGTATGAAAGCTGGACAATATGTAGCACCTATCTATCGTTTATCATTACGAGACCCAGATACAGTGCCTAGAAAAATATCTTATTCACAATGGTCAATGTATGAACGATGTCCATTATCTTGGAAACTTGCCTACATTGATGGATTAGCTCCATTCCAAGCATCCATTGACACAACGTTTGGTACTGCCTTCCACGAGACATTTCAATACTTTCTTACGGTAATGTATAATGAATCTGTAAAGAAAGCAGAGAATTTAGATTTCCGTAGCATATTGCAAAACAAGCTTCGCGAAGAATATGTTAAGTGCGTAACAGAAATGGGTGGAGAACATTTTTCTAATCCATTGCAATTAGCAGAATATCTAGAAGATGGTGTTGCAATATTAGAATGGTTTAAGAAACGTCGAGCACAATATTTTTCTTCGAAGGGTTGGGAGCTTGTAGGCATCGAATTAGATTTATGTGTTCAAGCATCAGAAAAGAATCCTTCAGTTTATTGGTATGGTTTCATTGATGTTGTAATGCGTCATCCAGCAACCAATCGTATTGTGTTGTTTGATATCAAAACATCTCGCTCAGGTTGGAATAAATATCAAAAATCAGATTCATTGAAGTCTGCCCAATTGGTTGCATATAAAACTTATTTTTCAAAGCAATTTGGCGTACCACAAGAAAATATCGATGTTGAATTCTTTATTGTGAAACGCAAATTGATCGAAGATTCAATGTTCCCACAAAAGCGCATTCAAAACCATCGTCCATCAGCTGGCTCCGTTACGCAAAAGAAAGTACAGCGTCAAATTGATGCATTTGTTGAAAATTGTTTTGATGCAGAAGGTAATAAACAAGCAGACGCAGTATATCATGCATTTTCGGGCAAAGGCGATAAGAATTGTAAGTATTGCCCATTTAAAACAGATTACGTAAATTGTCCTAAAGAAAATAGGATTCGCGAATAAGTTTTCATATAATATATTATGTTTCATCATAAGCACATATACGTTTATCAATTTGAAATGCGTAATCATTCAACTTGGCAAGGTATGCATTTTACTACGCAAGAATATACATTATGTACAAATCATGATGGCCCGACAAGTAAAGCAAATAAAAAGTTATTAGAAGAAGCACTTCGAATAGTTTATGGTTATATGCCCAAAGGCGTTAAATTTTTGTATGAAAAATTATGAAACGAGTAGCAGTTATAGGAAATACGAATTGGCAGAATAAACGCAAAGTACAAGAAACTTTGCAAAGATTGAAACAACAGTTTAGTGAAGAATTGGTTGTGATTGGCGCCGGAGGCAATGAGGGCGCAAATCATATGATTAAAAAATATGCCATTGAGTTCGGTTTGCAATATGAAGAATTTAATCCTTCATTTTCAGGATATAATATGTATTCAGCAATGCCAGAAACATATTATGGTAAAACATATCATTTTTCTCAATTACATCATCGCATGAAATTAATTGCACAACGTTGTGATTACATGATGATTTTAAACAATGAATCTAAATTAGATCCAGTTCTTCAAACAGCATATAATAATGTTAAAAAGCTAGAAAAACCGGTGGTTATACTAGGTTAGTATATATTTATAATAAAGTTATAAAAGGAATAAATGGAATTACCAAAGTTACAAAAAATTGATCCAAACAAGCCTAAAAAGAAAAAAATTCTGTTATTAGCAGATGATTTTCGTTTACCATCTGGTATAGGCACTATTAGCAAAGAAATCATTTACAATACCGTTCACCATTACGATTGGGTACAATTGGGTGCTGCATTACAACATCCAGAACATGGTAAAGGTATTGACTTATCTCAAATAATTGCTCAAGAAACTGGAGTAGCAGATGCCAATGTTAAATTGATTCCGTGGTCAGGTTATGGAGATCGCAATATTTTATTTGCGTTGCTTAACCAAGAACAACCAGATGCAATTTTTCATTTTACTGATCCTCGTTATTGGACTTGGTTGTACGCATTAGAACATGAGATTAAAACTACTTATAATATTCCATTAGTTTATTACTCTATTTGGGATGATTTACCTTATCCAATGTGGAATGCACCATTTTATGGTAGTTGCGATTTAATTATGGGAATTAGTAAGCAATCTGATAATATCCATAGAGAAGTGCTTAAACAGAACGGATTTGGTGTTGTAGATTATGATGAAGGTGCCGTTCCTGCAGATGTCAAATGGAATGATATAGTTACAGGATATGTGCCTCATGGATTGAATCATAATAAATTCAAACCACTTAAATTGGATGATGAAATGTATAAAAAAATGCACGATCGATTCAAAAAAGAAAATGATATTGATTTCATGGTATTTTGGAATAATAGAAATATTCGAAGAAAACAACCAGGGGATGTTATCCTAGCATTTAAAACGTTTGTTGATTCATTACCAGAAGACCAAAAGAATAAAGTTGGACTAGTAATGCATACTCAAGCAGTTGATGAAAATGGCACCGATTTAATTGCAGTGAGAAATGCAGTAGCACCTGATTGTAAAATAATCTTTTCAGAACAAAAACTATTAACAGAAGAACTTAATGCATTGTACAATGTAGCAGATGTTGTTGTCAATATTGCTAGTAATGAAGGGTGGGGTTTAAGTTCAACAGAAGCAATTTTAGCTTGTACGCCGATTATTAATAATGTAACTGGCGGATTACAAGATCAATGTGGTTTTGAAGATGAAAATGGAGAATGGATTCGTTTCGATGGTGAATTTGCAACTAACCACACAGGTCGATTTACAAAACATGGTCACTGGGCTAAACCAGTATTTCCAAGTAACAGATCACTTCAAGGTTCTCCACAAACGCCATATATATTCGATGACCGAGTACGATATGAGGATGTAGCTGATGCAATTCGTTATTGGTATGATTTGCCATTTGCTACTAGATTCATGCATGGCATGATTGGCCGAGAATGGGCAATGCAAAATGGTTTAACTGCAGAACAAATGGGTGAAAAGATGATTCATATGATTGATTATTTATTTGAGGTTAATAAAGAAACTCGTCCATCATATACATTCACAGAATTTAAAGATATTAAATATAAAAATACAGGAATAGTACAATAATGACAAATGTAGTTATAGCATCGCCAGTTGCAACGCAGTCGGGTTATGGACATCATGCCCGCGAAGTAATTTCACAATTAATTGCACATAAAAATTTAGAATGGAATATTAAATTAGTTTCATTGCCGTGGGGTCACACTCCATTTACGTTTCCATTAAGTAATGAAATTAAATCTAGAATAGTTCCATTACCATTATCTGATCAACCAGATATCTGGGTTCAAATTACCGTTCCTAATGAATTTCAGCCAGTTGGAAAAATTAATATAGGTGTTACTGCGGGTACAGAGGGTGATATATGCCCACCGGAGTGGATTGATAGATTAAATTCAATGAATATGATTATCGTTCCTACTAACTTTACAAAACAAGTTTTTGAAAAGACTGCACTCGATCATAATAAACCATTAACAACTAAAATTCATGTAATTCCAGAATATTTTAATGAAACTATATATGATGGAACATATGAATCTATGATATCAGAATTAGATGATATTCCTGAGACATTTGCATATTTGACAGTTGGGCATTGGCTGCAAGGACAATTGGGAGAAGATAGAAAAAATATCAGTGGCGCAGTTTATTCATTTTTTGAAGCATTCAAGAATAAAAAAAATCAACCAGCATTAATCTTGAAAACAAGCGGTGCTACATATTCAATTACCGATCGATTAGAAATTGAAAGAAAACTACAACAAATTAAGAATTTATATAAGAAAACAGATCGATTACCTAATGTATACATATTACATGGCGATTTAACTGATAAACAAATGAATTCATTGTATATGCACCCAAAGATTAAAGCAATGTATTCATTAACAAAAGCAGAAGGCTTCGGCCGTCCGTTGTTAGAATTTTCAACAACTGCAAAGCCAATTATCGCACCACATTATTCCGGTCAATCTGATTTTCTTAAAAAAGATTTTATTTGCAGTGTTAATGGAAAATTAACTGAAATTCATCCATCTGCGCAGAATGAGTTTTTAATTAAAAATGCAAAATGGTTTACTGCAGATTATAATCACGCAGTTCATTGTCTCAGAGAAGTTAACTCAAATTATAAAACTTGGTTAGAATTAGCAAAACGACAAAGATTTTTTGCAAAATCTAATTTTAATGATGCTGCAGTTACAAAGATTTTTTCTAATTTTATTAATGATTTAGATTTATTATTAGAATCAATTCCTAAACCAGTTGAAATAAAACTTCCAAATTTAAATAAATTACAGTTACCTAAGTTACAAAAGGTATAACATGAAAATAAGTTACGCTATAACAGTATGTAATGAATTTATTGAAATACAACGACTTATTTCTTTCTTGTTAGAACATAAAAGATTACAAGATGAAATTGTAGTATTAGTAGATTTATCAAAAAATGAACCTACTTCTGAATTATTAGGTTATTTACATAAATTGAGTTCTAATGATCAAATTAACTTAGTTGAAGATTCATTTAGAGGACATTTCGCAGATTGGAAAAATTTATTAACATCCAAATGCTCAGGTACGTGGATTTTTCAAATAGATGCAGATGAAATTCCTCATGAAAATTTAATGAAAAATCTTCCATTATTATTAGAAGAAAATCCATTAGCAGATATGATTCGAGTACCGCGGGTAAATACGGTTGAAGGATTAACTGAAGAACATATTCGTCGTTGGGGATGGAATGTGAATGAAAAGGGTTGGGTAAATTGGGCAGATTGGCAGATGCGAATTTATAAAAATAAACCAGAAATTAAATGGGTTAATCGAGTCCATGAAGTATTAAATGGATTTAAGCACCATGGTATGTTGCCATTATTAGAAGAATGGGCCTTATATCATCCTAAGACAATTGATCGACAAGAAAAACAAAACAAATATTACGATACTTTATGAAAAAACGAGCTTTAGTAACTGGCGGTGCCGGGTTTATCGGAACCAATTTAATTAAATTACTACTTCAAAATAATTTTGATGTAATATCAATTGATAATTATTTTACAGGATTTGAAAGTAATCATATTGAGGGAGCTACTTATATTAAACAAGATTTGTTAACTATATCTGATTTTTCTGAATATGGATCATTTGATATAATATTTCATTTAGCTGCAATTGCTAGAATTCAGCCCTCATTTAATTTACCAGTAGAATATTTTGAAAACAATGCAGTATCTACTATGAAAATTGCGAAATTTTGTGTAGATACAAATACGCCATTAGTTTATGCTGGGTCTAGCTCACATCATTCTGGTAAATTTAAGAACCCATATACGTTTAGCAAAGATATTGGGGAAGAAATAATTGATTTATTTCAACAACATTATAATTTAAATGCATCAGTAGCTAGATTTTATAATGTATACGGACCACATCATCTTAAAGAGGGTGGATATTGTACTGTTATTGGAAAATGGGAACATGCTATTGAAACTAAACATCCTATAGTAATATATGGCGATGGCACCAAACGTAGAGATTTTACACACGTTAATGACATTGTTTTTGCATTATTATTGATTTTTAAAAAAAATGCATGGGGTCATATTTTTGAATTAGGTACTGGTAAAAATTATTCTATACAAGAAATTGCAAATATGTTTGAATATGATTATATTGTATATGATGATGATAAACCAGGTGAAGCAATTAATACACTTTGCGATTCTACTTTAGCTAAAACTGTATTGAATTGGGAATGTAAATTTAATATTAAAGATTATATTTTAAACTATATAGGATCATATGAATGATAATTTAATTATATACATATCTTCGCGCAATAATTATGATATGCTCAAAGGCGAAGTATTTAAAAACATCAACACCGAAGGATTTGAATTAATTAATGTAGATGATAATTCTTCTGAAGATGAAATTCGAAAAGGAAAACAATATTGTTCCGAAAATAACATAGTTTTTTTAGAGAATAAAGATCGAGGCGTTCAAATGGCAACGCAAACATTAATTGATTTTATTAATGAAAATCGACCAAAATGTAAATGGGTAGTTTGTTTTCAACATGACATATATCCAATTTCTGAAAATTTCTTTAAAACATTATCTAGATATATCTCAGAAGAAAAATTGAATGAATTTGGTATTGTCGGATTCAATGTTTTAGATAATGGAGATTATACTAATGATTGTTTAGATAAGTTTAATAATGGAGAAACGCCCTTAGGGATGATTGGAATGGCACATTTATCAATTCAATCAAATTCCGGAAGATGGTTATGTCCTAAACAACAAGATACATTAATTAATTCTGGAAATTGGAATCAACCATTTATTTCAGAATTTCCAATGTGGGCAGCAGTTGGTATAAATGTTTCACTATGGAATCAACATATCAAACCAACAAATGAATATCATTTTCATTTATGGTTACCAGATATTGCAATGCAGTTTAATTATTTAAATTTTCCATGTTTAACATTAACAAATTTATATTGTTTAAATAATCAATTTTTAAAAGAAAAATACAATATTAATGCTAATTCCGCCACCGGTGCTAAATCAGGAAATGAATATCATTTTGGTAAATATTCAAATTTCAATGCATGGCGTTCTAGATGGGGCTGGGATTATGAAAATACAAATACTTTTGAATCAATTAAACAAAGTTACGATAATACGTTAATTGGAGAATATTACAAACACGATATACAAACAGGACCATTAAGAAAATACGAATTATGAAAATATTAGTAACGGGGGCTGCAGGTTTAATTGCAAGTCATTTAGTAGATTTTTTATTAGAACAAGGACACAGCGTAGTAGGCGTAGATGATATGTCATATGGAAATATTGAAAATTTAAAAAATGCTCATCAAAATAAAAATTTCCAATTTAAAAAAACAAAAGTACAATTTTTAAATCTTTGGAAAGAAGAGTTTGATGCTATCTATCATTTAGCATCAATGAAAAAGCCAGCAAATGGTATTATAAAGTCAGTTGATGTTTTAAAGGAAAATTATCAAATGATCGAAACAGTCGTATCAGACGCAGTAAAAAATGGCTCATTTTTAATATTTACGTCAACATCAGATGTATATGGAAATTCTACAACATTTTTAGAATCTGAATCAATTACTATAGGTCCGCCTACCAATGAACGATATTCATATGCGTTATCTAAATTGTATGGCGAACAATTTATTTTTAATGAAATTCAACAATCAGATTTAAAAGGATGTGTAGTTAGAGTATTTGGATGTGCATCTTGGAGATCTAATAAAAGTTGGTCAGGTGGCCATATACCATTATTTGTAGATAAAGCTTTGAAAGGTGAATCAATTCATATTCATGGAGATGGGATGCAAACCAGATCAATTAGTCACGCATTAGATATTGCATATGGTTTAAGTAAATTAATACAACATATGGATTCAGTTAATGGACAAATTATTAATTTAGGTACCGATGAACAAACTACGGTACGAGAAGTTGCTGAATATATTATATCTAAAACCAATTCAAAATCTGAATTAATTTTTGATGATCGAGAACAAGTATTTGGAAATTATAAAGAAATCATGAAACGATTTGCAAATACGACTAAAGCAAAAGACTTAATTAACTTTAATATAAATTATTCAACTTATCAAGTTATAGATGAAATAATCAAGGTATATAGTGATGAAAATAGCGGTTATTACTCCGATCCAGCATATTAATGGTATATTAGATATATTACATACAAAAGGAGATGTATTTTTAAATGAAACTGCATCTAAAGCTGAAGTACGAGAACTTTTATTAAAAGAAAAAATTGATACTATAATTTGTAATCCAAATCAACAGACATATAAAATTGATCATGAATTATTAAATGGTACTGATGTAACATTAATTAATACATGTTCAACTGGAATGAATCATATCGATCAAGAATATTGTAATTCTAATAATATTAAGATATATTCTTTAACTAAAGATTATGAATTAATAAAACAATTGCCATCTACATCTGAATTAGCATTCGGATTGATGTTATCGTTATTAAGAAATATTCCAACTGCAAATCAACACGTTTCTGAATATAAATGGGACTATACTAATTTCGTAGGCAGGCAAATTAAAGGATTGAATATTGGTATAATCGGATATGGACGTTTAGGAAAAATGATGTTCGAATATTGTAATGCATTTGGAGCTAACGTAAAAGTTTATGATCCATATGAAAAACAAAATTTTTCAGATTCATTTTTATTAAATCATTATACAACGTTGGAACATATGTTTGAAACATCTGATGTAATTTCATTGCATGTACATGTTACTGATGAAACTAAATATATGATAGATCATAAACTTCTTGGATTATGTAAAAATAGTCCTTATATTATAAATACATCACGCGGAGAAATTGTACAAGAACATGATATTGTCGATGCGCTAGATAAAAATTTAATATCCGGATATGGAACTGATGTTATAGAAAATGAATTTGATGATTTAACTAAATCACCGATAATCATAGCAATGAATAATAAAAAAAATATAATAGTTACTCCACATATTGGCGGAATGACTCGCGAAGGACAAAGAAAGGCATATACGTGGGCAGTAAACAAACTTTAAAGGTATTAGTAATAATACCAACAAAATTAGATTCAACAAGACTTCAGAATAAAAATATTCAACGAATAAATGGAAAACCTATGGTTGAATATTCAATTGAATATGCAAAATTAAGTAAGTATAACCCTACAATTGTAGTTTCATCAGAAAGTCCAGATGTATGGGATATTGCTTTGAAAAATGATGTATTATGGACTGCAAGACCTGAACATCTTTTAAAAGATGCTGAAGTAACTGATGTATATATTGAATTTTGTAGTAAAATTGAAGATGGAAAGTATGATTTGGTTGTAGCATTACAGCCAGATAATCCAGATAGATCTCATACATTAGACGAATGTATTGATTATATGATTTCAAATAATTATGATGATTTAATTACTATTAATCCTTCATATAAACGAAGCGGGTCTGTTAGAATTTTTAAATTTGAGTATTTAAAAAATTCAATGGTTAGTAAAAGAATTGGTTGTATACAAGATGCTGCAACTGATATTCATTATTTAGATGATTTAAAACAAGTAGAACAAAAAATAGGTTAATATGGCAAAATTTGGAAAAGAACGGTTTCCATCCGATTATCAAAATGCAGTAGGAATGAACGCAAGTTCAATATTACATGAAAATTCAAAAGAATTAGTTAAACTACTTAAACAACATAATGTTTTAAATTCTGAATCAAAGATCTTCGAATTAGGATCAGGTCCAGCTAGAAATTTGCATTATATTAATGAAGAGTTTAAAACTAATAACATTTATTGTAGTGATCTATTTGCGGAATCATCTAAGAATAATATGTCTGAGTCAATAAAGAATATTATTACATTTTATGAAGGAGACTCGCAAGATATTATCGATAATAATATTATTAAAGATTTAGATTTGTTTTTAGTTTCAGATCATTTTATGCATTTACAATATGAAAAGGCTGATTATATTATCAAAATGATTTTAAAAAATTGGAATCCTAAATACATTATGTTACGCGAACTAAAAAAAGAATTCGAAACACCGGAACATCCTAGACTATTTCACAATTATGATCAATTTTTACAAAAATATGATTTAATTTTAGAAACAACTAGCAACCAAACCGATGCCTATTTTATTTGGCTATTAAAAAGAAAATAATATGAGAATAATAGCAGAAATTGGTTGGAATCATTGTGGTGATATGAATTTAGCAAAAGAAATGATTAAAGCTGCTGCAGAGAGCGGAGCTGATTATGCTAAATTTCAAACTTGGTCTGTTTCTAGATTAAAAACAGGTGACTGGGATATTGACGGCCGTCGAGAGATTTATGAGCAAGCTGAATTAACAAAAGAGCGTCATGAAGAATTAATTTCATATTGTAAAGAAATGAATATTTCCTTCTTATCATCAGTTTTTAGTATTGAAGATGCTAAACTATTAGCGGAATTAAAATGTAATTCAGTTAAAATACCTAGTTTCGAATCTAGAAATATTGAATTAATTAAATATTGCAACGATCATTTTGAAACAGTATTTATGTCAACGGGTACATCGACATTAGAAGAAATTAAATATAGTATAAGTTTCTTTAATAAAGCAACATTATATTTAATGCATTGCGTTTCAGTATATCCTGGAAAATATGAAATCGCAAATCTTCCAAAAATGATTGCGTTAAAACAACTTCATGATTTAATTGGATATAGCGATCATATTGAAGGAATTGAATCTGCTAAAATTGCATTAGGATTAGGCGCAGTTGTTATCGAAAAACATTTTACAATCGATAATAATCTTCCAGGTAGAGATAATAAGTTTGCAATACTTCCAAATGAATTACTTGGATTACGTAAATATATTAATTATATTCATGATATGATGATAGATCATGGAACTAGTTATAATGAATTAGAATTTGATTCTAGAACGAATTATGCAGGTAGATTTAATGGATAAAATTTCAGTTATAATTAGAAATCGCAATGAATCTGAATATATAGGTTTTGCAATTCAATCAGTTATCGATCATTTTAAAGATCCGGAAATTATCATTATGGATAATAATTCTAATGATGATTCTATAGAAATTGTAAATTTATTTTCGCTTAAAACAAATATACAAATATTCAATATTGATAATTATAGTCCTGGTAGATCTATTAATGAAGCGGTAAAACGATGTAGTAATGATATTATTTTAATTTTATCTGCACATTCTCAGATTCATAAAATGGATTATGAATATGTTCAGTCTTGTTTAAAAAATCATGTAGCAGTATTTGGAAAACAAACTCCTATATATAGAGGTAAAAAAATAACACCTAGATATATCTGGAGTCATTTTGGAACTAAAGAAGTTACTAATTTATTTTCAACTATTGAAGACAGATACTTTTTACATAATGCATTTTGTTTTTATACTAAAGAACATTTATCAAAGTATCCATTTGATGAAAAACTAGTAGGCAAAGAAGATAGATATTGGGCTATTGATCAAGTTGAACTTGGATATTCATTTTTTTATACACCAAAAATAGAAATTAATCATTATTGGACTAGTAATGGTGCAACTTGGAAAGGCTTAGCATGAAATTAGCAGTTTATACAGCATTATTTACAGATCACCCGGATTATTTATATGGAGATCTTATACCATATGTACATGACAAAGACGGAATAGATTATATTGCGTTTACTAATAGTGATTATTTAGAATCCAATTTTTGGGATGTACGTAAAATGGATGTATGGAGATCTGGGCGATGGACTGCTAGAAAATGCAAAACATCCCCTGAAGAATTATTACCCGAATATGATGCATGGTTATGGATGGATAATGAAATTTATTTTACATATGACCCGCATGATTTATTTTCATTACATTTGAATGATTTTGATTTAGCAGTTCATCTTCATTGTGATCGAACGTGCTTATATCAAGAAGTAAATGAAACTATCAATAGAAACCCACCGCGCGATCCTAAGGAGATGATTATTAATCAAGGTTTAGATTATCAACAACAAGGATATCCAGAAAACAATAGCTTATATGAAAATGGTATATTATATCGAAGAAATAACGAAATAATACGAAATTTTAATAAAACATGGTTTGATGAGACAGCAAAATGGAATACAGAAGATCAAATTTCAATGATGTATTCATTATGGAAACATCCAGGCGTTAAAGTTAATGGATTAAAACAAACATTTGTTTCGCATAACTATAGAAATACATATTTGCCATTAACAGATCAATTTAAATGTTTACCTAGATCTAATCGATATGTCAAAAAGTAAAATATTATTATTATTTACAAATCATAGAGTTGCTGAAAAGCTTTGGCCTATAATACCATTGTTATCAATTGAATATGAAATTGATTTGTTTTGCGTTGGGTTATTTAGTTTAAATACCCCATGGGTTGGTGATATTGATGAGCGGCTTGTTGCAATTAATAAATACAATCAGTATTTTAATAATGTAATACAAGGGCCTGGAATTAAATTCCACGGAGACAGTATTCACGAATCATTATTAAATTTTATTGACATAAATTCATACAAATTTGTAATTTATGATGATAATCGAGAAATGCAAGAATTTAATATTCCACATTTTTATAATGAATGTAAGCATAGAAATATCAAAGTAATTGGCAATGTCCACGGAAATGAAAATATTACAAAAGACGCATCAGGTATTAGTTATACTGTTAAAATGGAATTTCATAATGGTGGCATTCCTGCAAATGACACATTAGTTAATGTAGTAGTTCAACCCCAACATATATTAGTTATAACTAATTTCCTAGGAAACCGCGGATCTATATTTCCTATTAATTTTGATCAAAGATTTGTTCAAGAATCTGGAATATTAGAATTATCTAAACAGTTTAACTTGCCAATAAAAGTAAAAATAAAAACAAGACTCGATAAACCGGATTATGTTAATGACATTTCATATGTAAACAATTTATTAGAATGTGAAGTCATAACAAATTCAGAAAATATTGATGATTTAATAGCAAAATCCGCAGTAGTTATATCAGCCCCATCTACATTAGCATTTAAACCAATTCAATTAGGAATTCCTACAGTGTTGATTAAAGGTTGCGGTCAAATTGGCAAATTTGAGCATTATCCAGGCTTAGTTGATTTAAATAAACAACAAATATTTGATTCTATTCAATATCAACTAGATCATGGTAAATTTAATGAATACTTACAAACAACTATATCTGGAGGCGATGTATTTCAATCATCTCAAAATTATGTTAAATATATAAAAACAATGTTATGAAAATAATCTATAGAATATCAGATGCTGGTTATAAAAAAGAAAAGCCAGAATATATTAATAATGAATTATGTTTGCGAAATTTTTGTAATATATTTTACGAACATATTAATGACATATATGTTATTGCAGATAATTGTAGTGATGATACTATTAATATGATTATAAATTATATTAATCCAGATAATATCGAAAAAGTTTCTATAGGCCATGGTGCCGGCACTTTTAATTTAGCTTTAGATAAAGCATTGCAATGGAATGATGATGAAATTGTTTATTTCGTTGAAAATGATTATCTACATAAACGTTATTCTCCAGATGTATTGCAAGAAGGTTTTACATTAGGAGCTTCGTTCGTTGCATTATATGACCATCCAGATAAATATTTAAGTCCGCAAAATGGAGGCAATCCATATTGTGAGGGTGGAGCTGAAGATACGCGCGTTTATTTAACTAATTCATGTCATTGGAAGATTACAAATAGTACTACAATGACATTTGCATCTAAAGTATCTACACTAAAACGAACAGAAATGATATTAAGAAAACATACATCATCAACTCATCCTAATGATTTTCATATGTTTTTAGAATTGAGAAATTTAAATGAATTATTGATAACGACATTACCTGGTTATTCAACCCATGGAGAAACTGCATGGTTATCTCCATTAACTAATTGGGCCTCAATATGATATCAGTAATTATACCAACATATAAAAGCCCAGATGCTTTAGATTTATGTTTAAAATCAGCTATTACTGGACAACAAAATAAAAATCAAATAATAGTTGTTGTAGATGGCTTCTATGACTTAAATAAAGAGGTCTTAGACCGATGGAAAGATTCAATTGATATATTGAATTTAGAAATTAATCAAGGTCTTTGTCGGGGAACTAACCTAGGCGTATACAATGCTAAACATGACAAAATATTAATAGTAAATGATGACAATGTATTTCCTAGATTTTGGGATACTACTTTAGAGGATGATTGGGAAGATGGCACTGTTATAACACCTAATCAGATTGAACCATATCCTAGTATGTTTAAACAATTTATAATAGAAGATTTGGGTCGAGATCCAAAAACATTTGATTTAGAAGCATTTTGGTTATTTGATTATCATTATGCATCTGGAGATAAAAAAGAAGAAACTGGTTCTACATTGCCTATTTTTATGTCTAAATTAGATTATATACGATTAGGTGGATGGGATGAAAATTATGAATTAGGAATGGTTGCCGATTGGGATTTCTTTTTAAAATGTTCTCTTTCCGGACTTAAGATGATCAGAACATGGAATTGTCATTTTTATCATTTTGTATCATTAACTACAATGACTGCAGAAAAAGAACAACAAAGAAAACAATCTGAATCAGATGGACATGAATATGCTAAATATAAATGGGGTTCGTATATTAAACATGATATTGAAACTAATCATAAGTATATTGTAAACTAACGCATTTCTCTTTTTATAACATATTTATACAAAAAGGGAGAATTTATGGCAAAGTTTACAGACATTTTTAAAAATTCAAATGACTTCAATGAAAAAACTATTATTGGTTTCATGTCATTTGCAGTAATGACAATCGCAATGTTTGTTGATTTAATTACCGGATATTTTGGTAATGAGTTAAAATTGAATGAGTATATTTACAACTCATTCGTTATTGTAACATTAGGTAGTTTAGGTATTGCAGGTTTAGAAAAATTTGCAGGAAAAGGAAAAGATACTACTACTGAGGAGGAATAATGAGTTTAAAAAGTTTACAAGAAAAAATTGGTGTTACGGCAGATGGTGCATTTGGGCCGGGCACAATGAAAAAAGCAATGGAGTTTTATAAATTAACTCCAGTTAGAGCAGCTCACTTTTTTGCTCAAACGTCACATGAGTCAGGTGGGTTCAAAGCATTTAGTGAAAATTTAAATTATTCAGCACAAGGTCTACAAGGGATCTTTGGAAAATACTTTCCTGGAACATTAGAAGAGTCTTATGCGCGGCAACCAGAAAAGATTGCCAACCGAGTATATGCAAGCCGAATGGGGAATGGCGATGAAGCATCAGGGGATGGTTGGAAGTATCGGGGCCGAGGTGCACTACAACTCACAGGAAAATCGAATTATGCAGCATTTGCAGAATATCTTAAAAAACCAGAAATACTAGATACCCCAGATCTAGTTGCAACAACATATGCATTTGAATCAGCAATGTTCTTTTTTGATCGCAATAAACTCTGGTCTATTTGTGATCAAGGCGTTAATGATGCAGCTATCTTAGCATTGACAAAAAGAATCAACGGCGGAACTCATGGTTTAGAAGATAGAAATGCTAAAACTAAAAAATATTACGAATACGTGAAATAATTATGGCATATACAAGAGAACAAATCGAAACAGCTGTTAAAGCCAAAGGGTATGTTTGGTTTGAAGGCGCAAAAGACTTCGACGTTAATATCGTAGGAGTTAGAAATTCAGATACGGGAAACAAAGTAACTAATGTATTTGATGATACTATGACTGTGTCGTATAAAGAAAATGGTGAATGGAAATTTGCATCGTGGCCTTGTACAACCGATCCAGGTACAAAAGGAGTTAAAGAATATCATAATGCAGCAGGTGTAGCACGTTTAGTAGAAGGACAATATAGAGGTTCTCATACTTTAGGATTACATCAAGGCAAATATGAGGCTCTTAAACAAGCAAAACCAGTTAAAGTTTTTCGCGATCCAAATCGTGATATGACTTATGACGAAAGCAAAATTGCTGAAGGAGTATTTGGAATCAATATTCACAAAGCAGGTGCAGATTCGACATATGTTGAGAATTGGTCCGAAGGATGTCAAGTATTTAAGAAGTCAGCTGACTTCGAAGCATTTATGACAATTTGTCGTAAAGCAGCTGCTATCCATGGTAAATCATTTACTTATACATTAATTGAATCAGCGGATATAAAATAATGAAAACAACTACATTAACAACCGCGGGGATATATTCAGTGAGTACAATTGCAGCATTCATCTGCACTTATTTTTTCAACTTAGCAATGGCAAATTCAGATCAATATTTGGCATTGGTTGGAGTGGTAATGGCAGATGGCTTCTTTGGCGTAATTGCTGGAGTAAAACGAGAAGGATTTCAAACCTTTAAAGCACTTAAAGTTTTGAAAACTTTAGTAAGTTGGATTATTCTTCTTACAACGTTGTTAATGGTAGAAAAAGGATTTAAAGGGACTAGTTGGTTAAGTGAGACCGTTCTAGTCCCTTTTATTATATTTCAATTAATTAGTGCATTAAAAAATGCATCAATGGCAGGCTTCATTAAAATGGAAGCATTGAATGCAATTCTAGACAAAGTAGATCTACATAAAGGCGATCGTAAATAATTTGGATGTAATCATAATATTCCTTATTATTTATTATGAACTATAAACACATCGCTGCTTCTTTCTTTTTATTTTTATTTGGGCAAATTATAGTATGGGTTCAAGTTAATGGACCTTTAATTTGGCCATGGGCAAAAGAATATAGATACCTATTGATGGTATTAGGTATACCTATAACATGGTTGTTTATGGAAGCAACTAAATTCTCAGTTTCAGGTTTTGAAAATTTGTTTTGGCCCGGCAGATTTATATCATTTACTGCAGGAATTTTTATATTTACTGTTATGACATATATGTTTCGAGAAGAAGCAATTAATGTAAAAACTGGAATATCTTTAGTATTAGCATTCTCACTTATTTTAGTACAGCTATTTTGGAAATAATGATATTTATAATAGATGCTAAAAGAATATCATACACATAGTGAATTGAATCCTGCAATATGGGAAGCAGGTGAATTACGTCCTGGTTTGCAAGAAGGATTCATGAAAATTGCAAATAAATTTTATGAATTTTTAGAAATTGATACCACATTACTAGATGTCATCTTAATTGGTAGTAATGCAAATTATAATTGGACTAAATATAGTGATATTGATTTACATGTAGTAATTAACTATATGGAAGTTGGTGATAATTTGCATATGACAAAAAATTATCTTCATTTAAAAAAAGCAATTTGGAATCATAATTATCCTTTAAAATATAAAGGTATTAATATAGAATTGTACGCACAAGATATGAATGAAGATTTACATTCGTCGGTTGGTATATATTCTATAACTCATAATAAATGGATAAATCGTCCGAAAGCTGATTTGATATCAATTGATGATTCTTTAATTGAAATGAAAGCTCAGCCATTTATTTGGGAGATTGAAAATTTAAAAGAAAATAATCCTAATCTAGAAAAACGAATTCACGAAATATTATTACGTCTTCGAAACTTAAGGAAATCAGGTTTAGAAGCAGAAGGAGAATATTCAGTTGAAAATTTAGCATTTAAATATTTGCGAAATAAAGGTTTGATTGATCGATTGAAAGAATTGTTACATATAGATGCAATGAAGCAGATGACACTAGAAAATGTACAATTCGAATCAGTTAGTGATATGTTAGCAAAACATGTTATGCAAGAAAAACTTATGACTACGGAAGATTGGAATCATGTGATGAAACATACGAATGCGGTGCACGATGCAATGGGCCAATGGAAACACCCAGGTAAGTGTACAATGATTCCAAGTAATAACATTACAATGAAACAAGTTCCACATCAAGTATTAGGAATTGATGATACAGGTCATATGCAATTAATGCAACCAGAACAAACATATACATATCCAGGCACACAAGTATTTGAAATACCTAGAACACCTCAATGGCAAACATTAATGATACAATTGGCAAATAAAATTAGAAATGGAGACCGCTATGTCTAAAGGATTAGGTAGTGATATTAAAAAAATAACTAAAGCTACAGGTTTAGATCAATTGGCAAAACAAATTGCTCAGATATTAAATGAAGACTGCGGCTGTGACGAACGTGCAGAATGGTTAGATGAAAAAACCAAAAATTGGCCTATATATAAAAAAAGGAATATAAATGGCGATAATAAATAAAACCGGTATTACTAATGGCGGCACTATTCAAGCAGAACACATTACTAGAGCTATTGATGCATTAAGTGGTGTTAGTACAGATACAATTGTAGCTACAGGTTCATTTAGTGGTTCTTTAGTAGGTATAGCAACTAGTGCATCATTTGCAACAACTGCATCTTTTGCAGCAAATGCAACTAGTTTTCCATTTACTGGTTCTGCAAGAATTACTGGTAGTTTAGCAGTTACTGGTAGTACAACATTAAATGGATCACTAGGAGGAAGTATTACTGGTTCTAGTACGATGATTATGAATTTAAGTACATTAGGATCATCAGGTAATTTCATATTACCAACTACAGAACCTTCTACACCAACCCGCGGCAGTGTATATTGGGACTTTGCTAATAATTATTTGTATATATATAATGGTTCAGCGTGGGTACGAGCATTATTTGCTGTAGGAGGATAAATATGAAAAAATTAAATGAATGTAGTTGCGGTTGCGGAGGCGATGGCGGGTGTAATGATGAAAATGGCAATTACATGTTTTTTGGTAATTTAAAACTTATTAAAAAGTATGTAGATGCAATGTTAGAGATGGATGCTAATCAAGTTCAAGAAATATTAAATGATGGACATGATTGGGCCGCTGATCATATTGCAACATCGAAAGATGATGTACAAGAAGTTGGCGATTTCTTAATGAATGAAATGCATCATGATGCAGAAATGAATTCATATAATATGCAACAACCACAATTTGTTCCTGCAGGATTTAAAAATCATTTAAAACAATTAATGCCAGAACGAATTGAAAAAACAGAAGCGGGTTATTTTGCTACAACTGAAACTGGTCGTCGTTTATCTAAACAAGCTAAATCTAAAAAGGCAGCATTAGCTCAATTGGCAGCAGTTGAAATATCAAAAAATAAACGAGGCAAGTAATGCAGTTAAAACATCTATTAATAGAAGCTAAGACGGGTTGTCCGATTGCAACACAAGATATACATGTTAATTTAAAAAATAGACAACATGCAATAGATGAATACTATTACGGTCCAGCAAATCCAGAAAAACCTGGCAAGTATTGGAAAGATGCTGCAAAGCGTTGGAAGATTGATGAAGCAACTGCAAAAACCATGAAATGTGCAAATTGTGCAGCATTCGATGTTTCGAATAAGATGTGGGGTTGTATGGCTAAGGGCATCGAAGGCAATGAAAAAAATATCGATGCAATGGCTACTATCGAAAAAGCCGATTTGGGTTATTGCAACTTCCTTCATTTTAAATGTGCCGGCAGCAGAAGTTGTACTGCTTGGGTTACTGGAGGTGCTTTAGATGATAAGGATTTAACAAAATGATGAAACTTAAAAACATATTAACGGAAAATAACGTTGTAGATCCAATGTCTTTAGCAAAACCATTTTTTAAAGAGTTTTCAAAACAAATGAAAACATCTGCTAAATTTTCATATTTAGGATTAAAAAATAAAGAACATGTGTTTAGTGCACCTATAGATGATTTAGGTACATTGAAATTGATATTTTCTAAAGCTGAATTCGTAGCAAAAGTTTCAGATACATATGCATACTTTGGTATTGTATATTTACTTAATGGATTAGAACAATTCGATGCTACGGTTTGTTTGATACAAAAAAGCAAAAATTCATTTGAAACTAAATTGTTTGATGATGCTGATTCTGATTTTAATAATTCAAAAACAAATTTTGCAAACATAATAAAAAACATGATGTGATGTTAAGTTATATTTCACATAAACCAATATATTCAAACATTCAAATAACAAAACCATTACCAGAAGATATTGCAGAACGTGTATTATTAAATGGTACATGCCATGTAGATCATGAAGGTTTTGATTTGAATGAAATTGAACAAGAATATCATAAACATAATGGCATTTCTTTAGAGCACGACACTACTTGGTATAAAGATGGCGATGCAGCAAAAGGAGCGCATGCAATTATTCAACCATGGTTGATTCAACAAAACACATCTGAATTGATATTAGATCATAGTCAATTTGTTTTTAGATATCCTATTGCTGGCGATGCAGCAGAACAAGTAAAACGTTATTCTAAACAGCGACCAGAGTTAGTACGAATATTAAGTACTAGTTTCAAATGCGGTCTGGATCTATGCATAGATTATATTAATGAAGATAGAGTTCAGCCTGTAGTTCATATTGAATGGGATTATCCTAATGTACAAGATATGTTAGTTGATATCGACTACGTACAAACTATATTAGAATTTACCAATTGGGACGAAATCATATCCGTTATTAAACGATTTAATCGATTATCAAAACATTCGTTAGATGCATTTCAACAAGCTGATTTTAGATCCATGTTGTTATTTGGTTGTAAATCATATAAACTGATTCCTACATTGTAATATTTATTAATATGAAATTATACAATTTATTATTTGAATCCAATCAAACTAACGATAAGTTTGAGGAATTTGCAGAAACAAGAGGCAAAGGAGCTGCTAAGATAGCTTCTACTGCTGAAGAAAAAGGCGGATTAGCATTATTAACATGGCATCATTTCAAAGTAAAAGCTGCATATTATAAACGAGCTACTGCAGGTAACTTTGATATTGATTCTGCAAAAAAGGAATTTGCTGAAACTCTTAAAAAGATTTCATTGGATATGACAGCAATCGAATTTCAACGTGAAGTAGGTCGTTTAGAAGTATTAGGTGAATTGATTATACGCGATAAAAAAGGCAAATAATGATACGTTTGAAAAGCTTATTGTTTGAGTTTGATTTAAATGAAACAGGCGAATTAGATAAAGCTAAAGATATTGTTACGGGGTTGCAATCGCGAGGATTTAGTTACACCGGGGCTGTTGCATTAGCGGGTAACATAGCTCATGAATCTGGATGTGAACCTAATACTACTGAAGAAGGCGGTACCGGAGGATATGGATTAATGCAATGGGATCCAGGCTTTGGACGTAAACAAGCATTAACTGCATTTGCAAAATTCATAGGTAAAACAAAGAGTAGTTTGTCAACACAATTGGATTTCATGAAATGCGAATTATTAAATGGATATCTATGGAACGGTAAACCAGTACCCGGTATTGATAAATCATTAATGTATTACAAACAACGAGATGGTTCATACAAAGGTTTATCAAATGAATATGTTAAAAAATATGATCGTAGTATAGTTGCTGGAGATATTGCTGCAAGTGCTGCAAACTTAATGGATAATGTTTTCAAACCAATAGCAGGAAGCAAACAACAACGGATTGATAATGCTTTAAAGATTGATAAATTTATAAAAGGTAAATTACCAGCTAATACTAATACAGCTACAGCAAAAAATACAACTACTACAAAATCTAGTATTAAATATAACATGTATCCGAATCCAGCAAAGCCCGGAAATATGATTACTATAAACGTATCTGCAGATATATTACCATTAGATTCAGTCGATTTAATTATATATACAAGCGCCGGCCAGTCTGTTGATCAACATCATTGGGATAATGTACAACAAGGCGTATTAAAATTTGAATCGCCAACAATGCCTGGGACGTATATTTTAAAATTAAGCACTGGAGATTCTAATACAGATCATGATCTTAAGTTAATGGTTATGTAAATTTGGATATTTGATTCGATTTTAATATTATAAGTTATGTTCGATGCAAATTTTATAGAACGTTTATTTATACGATCAATTGACCATATGATGACATCAGAATGGGAATGGCCACCAGAATGGGACTATGCTCGTAGAAAAGCATTTTTAAAACATTGCATCGAATATGCTGAACAACGAGAAATGTATGAACAATGTGCGGTTATAAGAGATGTCGAAAAAGAACTTACAGACGAAGAAGCGGGGAACATATAAAGTAGTTATGCATAATGATAATCATAATACATTTGATCATGTTATTGATAGTATAATGGATGTATGTGGATATAATTATTTGCAAGCAGTTCAATGTACAATATTGGTACATGAATCAAAACGATGTCCAATTTTTGAAGATAAATATTCAGAATGCGAACATGTTGCAAAATTGTTAAGACGAGAAGGTTTAAAAGTTACAATAGAAAAATGTTAAAATATTTTATAAAAATTCGAATTGGCTTATTACATGCAACATATCATAGAAATATGAAACGTGCTGATAACGCTCGAAGTCACCATGACATTATTAAGTTCAAAAAATATGTATACGCCGCGGAAGATGCTTGGCGTAAAATAGTTATACTAACAAATAAAATAAAAACAAATGGGTAGAAAATCTGCGCACACGGGCGAATCGCCAAAAGATCGTTCAATTAACATTATGGATAAGTTCATAACAAAAAACATGAACAAAGAAAAACATCAGATTCAAAAATCTGGTCGAAGAAAAGATCCAAATATTCCAATTTATATGTGGCCATTGAAAGATCAAATTGAATATTGGGAAAATCGTACAGATGCAGATAGGTTTGACGATTCATATCCTGTTTATTCATTTTGGATTATAGAAGTGCAAAAACAATCAAAAGTTCATTCATCATTTTTTACAGATAAAGCAATAAAACTAAAAGATTTGTTGCAACAAATGTATAATGAAAAAACTATGCCAAAAGACGCAGTAGCAATACTACGTAAACATGGGGTATATTAATGGAAGGTAAACAATATAAGTATGTATATGGAATTGGTAAAACAGCCTTAGATATTCCAGAAAGCGAAATTCGTTATGCAATGGATAATACAAAATCCAACGCAGAAGCAGCACGCTTTCTTAAAGTATCATTTACTACTTATAAAAAGTATGCTCGTATGTATACAGATCGAGAATCAGGTAAAACATTATATGAGCTACATAAAAATCAATTTGGAGTAGGTATTCCTAAGGATGTACAAAAAGCATCAAAGGGTATCTACTCAATTGATAACATTTTGATGGGCAAGCATCCTAATTATCCATCATGGAAACTTCGCAACAGATTATTAGCATTAGGAGTATTTAAAGAAGAATGTTCAAGTTGCGGATATGATGAACGTAGGATAACTGACGATACCGTTCCGGTATTGTTAGATCATATCGATGGTGATGAAACTAATCATCAATTAGAAAACCTGCAAATGCTTTGTTTGAATTGTTACTATCAGCAAACAGGCAATCCTTTCAATCAAGACAAAGAAAAATATTGGAATTACAATTTGCTTGAGTGATATTTATTAATATGATATCTTTAAAAAAGTTAATTGTAGAAGGTCGTTATGATAGTTTAGTGACTACATTGTCTCGTAAACTATTACAAGTAATCAAAGACAGTTATGCTTGTACTAAAGATCCAGAAGGATTTTTTGGGGGAGAAAAAATATACTTTAAAAAAGGCGAAGATGTACCTAATATACAAGATCCTGCCAAATTTGATAATATATACTTCGAAGAAATAGAAAATACAGATATTCCTGTTGAGTTTTATTTGGAATTAAAAGTACAATGGATTGAAGATTTAAATGATTTGTTTGTAGGAGGCGATGCTTACAATAACACACAACGTCATTCAAATGAAGTTCCACTTATTGAAATTCGATTTCAATTAGACCCAGCAGATTACCCAAAAGTATTATCAGAAGTTGCAATGGATTTGCGTGATACATTGCGTCATGAAATTGAGCATGTAACTCAATCGGGTTGGAATACCATTGACAGTAAATATATTCCGTCAGATCAAGCAATGCGCAAGAAAATTGAATCAGGTGCATTGCCCCCAGCTCGATACTTTACATTGCCAAAAGAAATAGATGCAATGATTCAAGGATTGTATTTGCGAGCTAAAAAAACACGTACGCCTTTTAAACAAGTTGTTGATAATTATTTAAATATATGGGTTAGCAATCAATCTATAACTGAAACAGATAAACAAAATATCTTAAAGGTATGGAGAGAACGTTTACCTAAGCTAGGAATTCGTCAGGAGATATAATGATCCGTTTGCAAGACATAATGAATGAAGATTTGCGCCGCTGGGTTAAAGAAAAATGGGTTGATCAACATGGACGTCCTTGTGGTAATGATAAAACCAAAGGTGTAAAAAAATGTCGTCCTAGCAAAAAAGTTTCTAAAGATACTCCTAAAACATGGAGTTCATTTGATAAAAAAGAAAAGGATTCATTAGTAGCACAAAAGCGTAGAGTTGGTATGGGTAAACGTACTCCTAAAGCTGAAGCAGTTATTGATGAGGAGAAAAAAGCAAAACGAGATGCATGTTATCGCAAAGTTAAAGCTCGTTACACACGCAATGGGGGAACATGGCCATCAGCATATGGTTCATTGGCTCTCTCAGCTTGTCGTAAAAAGGGTGCTAAGAATTGGGGTAACAAAACAAAAAATGAAGAATTAGAAAAGGAATCCATGGAAGAAATGTCTATTTGTACAGAATGTGCAATTGCAATGATGGAAGATATCAAAGCTGGTAAGTTTGATGTAATAACAGAAGCAGAATACCAAGGTCGCAAAGTTAAATTAGGCAAACCAATGCGCGGCGATGTAAAGAAATTCAAAGTCTACGTTAAGAATGAAAAAGGCAACGTTGTAAAGGTTAACTTCGGCGACCCTAATATGAGAATCCGTAAGAGCAACCCTGCACGTAGACGTTCATTTAGAGCTAGACACCGTTGTCATACAGCCAAAGATAGAACATCAGCAAGATATTGGTCTTGCCGTAAGTGGTAATTTGGATCTTTGTATCCTTTTTCTTATATTCATGTCATGGAAAAGATAGAAGTAACAATGCAGGAAATTTGGCAAGCTACTCGTCCTATCGTGCATAAAAATAAAAAATCATATTCTCGCAAAAAGAAACATAAAAAGTCCGATGAAAGGTTGGATTCGTAACTCTTATTTCATATAATATAGAAAATAAAGAGTTATGAAAAACAAGACAATTGGTGTGCCAACCTTAGTAAATGGCAAACAAAGAATCATCGAATTAGGTACTAATGTTGACATCACGGATAAGTTCCGCGGCATCATGATTAGTCATGCATTTGCAAATGATGAATTATTAGTATTAGATGAAGACACGGGTCGTGCTAAGCGAGTAGCTCGAGAAGGCGAAATCCCAACACCGGAACCCGTAATGGAAATCAAAAAAGAATTAACACCAGAGTTGCAATTAATTAACAATGCTCACAAAATCAAACCAGCATCATTAGAAATGTCTGATGTTAAATGGAAGTATTTAGTTCGTAGTGCAGTCCGCGGAAAGAACATAATGATGGTTGGTCCTGCAGGATGTGGTAAGACACAAGCAGCAAAAGATTTGCCAGTAGCAACCAATCGTCCTTTCTTTTATTTTAACTTGGGTGCAACTCAAGATCCTAGAGCAACGCTTATTGGCAACACTCACTTCAAAGATGGCCAAACCACTTTTGACGAGTCTGCCTTTGTGAAAGCAATTCAAACCGAGAATGCAGTTATCCTTATGGATGAGTTGTCTCGTGCGCACCCTGAAGCTTGGAACATCTTGATGACAGTATTAGATGAAGGTCAGCGTTACCTTCGACTTGATGAAGATATTAATGCTCCATTAGTAACCGTAGCTCCAGGCGTATCTTTTATTGCTACAGCAAACATCGGTACCGAATATACATCGACACGCGTATTAGACCGTGCATTGATGGACCGTTTTGAAATTATTGAAGTAGATATTCTTTCTTTATCTCAAGAAGAAGACTTATTGACACGTCGCTTCGGAGATTCAGTGTCTGCAAAAATGATTCACGCAGTAGCTGATATTGCTGACGCAACTCGTAAAGAATGGAGATCGGAAGAAGGTAAACTTACCACAATGGTATCCACTCGTATGACGGTTCGAATTTGTGAATTGTTAGCAGATGGCTTCTCTCTTACCGAAGCCGCAGAGGTAGCAGTTCTTCCATTCTTTGATGCATCGGGTGGTTCGGATTCAGAAAGAACATTTGTTAAGCAAATTATTCAAAAACATATGGCAACTGAAATGAATGACATTTTCAATACGGGAGATGTTGCCATGGATACAGAAAACACGCCATTCTAATTTTTCATAGCTCAAAAGGGGAGGCAAGAAATTGTCTCCTTTTTTTACTATCTGGTTGGATTATTCCAATTTATTTCTTATAATATATAAAAATAAAGAGCTATGAGTATCATCAATAAAATTATTAACGGCAAGTATAAATACGATCAAGCATCTAGCTTTTGGATGGATGACTTTGATACAGACTTCAAACGCGAGTCTGGTATTGATTATACTAAATTAGCCGCAACACAAAGAGCAATTGGTAACTTTGTTAATATTGTTACTGGTAAACAAATTCCAGTAGTATTCCAAAGTTCGGATAATAGTTATACCGACGGCGAGCGTGTAGTTATTGGAACTAAATTAGATGGTGATAATTTTGATCCTGCAGTTGGATTAGCTCTTCATGAAGGTTCGCATATTGCATTGACAGACTTTAACATGTTTAGACATCCAAATGGTGGTTATACTAGTAGAATAAGTGATACTAAAATGGCTGAACGAGTAATGATGCGAGGTGCCGACCCGGATATGAAATTAACGGATGAAGATTATGGCATCATAAAAGATCTTTTGAATTGGGTTGAAGATCGACGCATTGACTTTCATATTTATAAGACCGCTCCAGGTTATCGTATGTATTATGAAGCAATGTATAACAAATACTTTAATGACAAAGTAATTGACAAAGCTCTTAAGCTCGATGAAAAGAAACAAGAGACATTGGATGATTATTTATTCCACATCATTAACTTCACTAATCCAAATAGAAACTTAGATGCATTGAAACATCTTCGAACAATTTGGAATGTGATTGATTTAAAAAATATTGCACGTCTCAAATCGACACAGGATGCATTAGATGTTGCCATCGATGTATATGCAGTTGTTCGCAAAGCATTGGAAGAAGCAGACGAACAACCACAAACACAAATATCAGCAACAGGTCAAGCCGCAGGACAAAGTGAAAACTTAGGTGAAGACTTAGGTGAAGACTTAGGTGAAGACTTAGGTGATGCAGAATCTGATGAAGATGGTGATAGCAATATCCCAATGACATCAATTCAGTCTCAATTATCTCCTAAAGATCGAAAGTCATTAGATAAAGCAATTGAAAAGCAACGAAGCTTCATAAAAGGTGATACAAAGAAGACCGGTAAGTTATCAAAGTCTCAAGCATCTACCGTTAATGCAATCCGAGAAGCAGGTACAGAAACGGTACAAGTAGCAACAGGCGGCGGCGAATCTGATATTGTTGATACAATTGTTATTAAAAAATTCACACCCGGTATCATTGCAGCAATGCCTGGCTTATTTGATTCTCAATCAGAGCAATATGTTAGTGGTAGAGTTGACTTCGAAGCAGATGTAGCAAAAGATTCATGGAGAGCTAAATCAATCAAAAGGGTTGACCAAGCCGTTATTCGAGGTATTGTTTTAGGTAAACAGTTAGGTAGAAAATTGCAATTACGTAATGCAGATCGAACTTTGAAAAGCACAAGGTTGCAATCAGGTAAGATTGATCGTAGATTGATTTCTCAATTAGGATATGATAATGTAAATGTTTTTCATAGAATTGTTACAGATCGATTCAAGAATTACTTTATTCATATTTCAATTGATGCATCTGGATCGATGGATGGCGAAAAGTTTCGTAATTCAATTACCTCAGCGGTTGCAGTTGCACAAGCAGCATCAATGACAACCGGCATCCGAGTACAAATTTCGTTGCGAGGTACACATACATTTGATAACAATGGCGAACGAGCAGTTACTATTTATGCATATGATTCCGCAAAGGATAAAATGAATAAGATTCGTACAATGTTCCGTTACCTAGATTGTTTTGGTTGCACGCCGGAAGGCATTGCTTTCAAAAGTATCGAGAAGTATATCAAAGCTGATGCAAAGGGTGATGAATGTATCTTTGTTAATTACTCAGATGGTGAGCCTACAAGTGTTAGAGGAACTAGTTATAGTTACAATGGCGTTGAATTTACTCGCCGAGTGGTAAATGGATTCCGTGAGAATGGCATCAATGTAGTTAGTTACTTTATCAAAGATGCTTATTTATATGAGTCAACCGTTGATAATTTCCGCAAGATGTATGGTCCGGATGCTCAATTTATTAATCCAGAAAGTATGACAGATGTTTCTAAAACATTGAATCGAAAGTTTTTGGAAATCGCAAAATAATTCATTAGTATATTTATATAAAAGTTATAAAAAAGGATAAACAAGTTATGGCAAAACAAATCGAATTCAATTCGGAAGCCCGCATGAAACTTAAAGCGGGAGTAGATGCATTAGCAAATGCAGTTTCAGTAACATTAGGACCTAAAGGCCGCAATGTAGTAATCAATAAACAATTTGGTGCACCGCACGTTACTAAAGATGGCGTTACCGTTGCAAAAGAAGTTGTATTGAAAGACCCTATTGAAAATATGGGTGCGCAAATGGTTAAAGAAGTTGCTTCTAAAACAGCAGATATCGCTGGCGATGGTACAACTACAGCAACTGTATTGGCTCAGGCATTAGTTAGAGATGGACTTAAGAGTGTAGCAGCAGGTGCAAATCCAATTGACCTTAAACGAGGAATGGATGCTGCTGTCGGAAAGGTTATTGCCACACTTAAATCAATGTCTCAAGAAGTAGGTGTTGATGTTGAAAAAGTAAAACAAGTTGCAACGATTTCTGCCAATAATGATGAAACAATTGGTGGTCTTATTGCAGAAGCAATTCGAGTAGTAGGACGAGATGGTGTTATTACCGTTGAGGAAGCAAAGGGTACTGAAACTGAAATTAAGACAGTTGAAGGTATGCAATTTGATCGTGGTTATCTTTCTCCATATTTTGTTACTAACCAAGAGAAGATGACAGTAGAAATGGAGAATCCATATATTCTTCTTGTAGATGGCAAAGTATCTTCGATGAAAGAGTTGTTACCAATTCTAGAACCAGTAGTTCAAACCGGACGTGGATTATTAATCATTGCAGATGATGTTGATGGTGATGCATTAGGTACGTTGGTTGTTAACCGCATCAGGGGAGCATTGAAAGTAGCAGCAGTAAAAGCACCGGGCTTTGGAGATAAGCGCAAAGCGATGCTTGAAGATTTGGCTATTTTAACAGGCGGTACTGTTGTCTCTGAAGATACTGGATACACATTATCCGAAGTTGGAATGGAAGTGTTAGGCAGTTGCGAAAAGGCTGATATCACTAAAGACAAGACAACTATTATCAATGGTTATGGTGAATCAGAAGCAGTTCAAAAGCGTATCGAACAAATCCGAGTTGAAATTGAAAATACAACTTCTGATTATGAAAAAGAAAAACTTCAAGAGCGCTTAGCTAAACTTGCAGGAGGTGTAGCAGTATTGTATATTGGTGCAGCAACTGAAGTTGAGATGAAGGAAAAGAAAGACCGAGTTGATGATGCATTGGCAGCAACTAGAGCAGCAGTCGAAGAAGGCATTGTTCCAGGCGGAGGTGTAGCATTGATTCGTTGTTCTAGTTCATTGAAAGGCATTGCAAAAAATGTTGATGAATCAGCAGGTGTTGATATCGTAAGAGATGCATTAGCAGCACCACTCAAACAAATTGTTGCAAATGCCGGAGGAAATGGCGATGTAGTAGCTCACTTTGTTGCAGAAGGCAAAGAAGCATATGGTTACAATGCTCGTACCAATGAGTATGGTGATATGATTGAAATGGGTATTGTAGATCCAACTAAAGTAACCAGAACGGCAATAGAGAATGCAGTATCTATTGCATCGATGGTATTGATGACTGAGTGTGTAATTGTTGATGAACCATCTAAAGAAGATGAAGTGGCAATGCCACCTATGATGTAATCATGAAGACGTTCGCGAAAAAATATTTCGAAATTGGGCCGGTTGAAGATATCAATCGGTCCATGGACGTTGTAACGTATGTGTTACATGAAGCAGATGATTTTGGTATTTCTTCAGAAGTAGTTACAGAAGCATTACGAATAATGAAAGAAAATCCTAAATTGCAAATATCAGATGTAATTGTTTTAGGATTAGAAAAGTATATTAGATGAAACAAGTATACAAACACGGAGATGGAGCGTACATTGTATTAGATCAAAAACCAATATCTCATTTTGCAAAAAAATTAGATGAAGAGCCTAATATGGAATATGTACAATTGTATATGCAATGGCGAGAAGCCGATCATGTGTTAAGATCTAATACTCACTTTTTATTTTGCGAAACAATAAAAGATGCTGAATATGTTGAAATGGACAACCCTAGTGATACTGAGTGTGTGGATAATTGAATTATGTTGGCTCGGATATCACGTAATAAAGTATAATAATGAAAATTAGATTTTACTTACACGCTACCCTAGGGGGTGGATTTACACAAATGGCTCTGTGGCCTACAATGTTTGTAACACACAACAAAATATCCCGCAATGTAAGATTAGTTTGCTTAAGCGCTAGCATATTCTTTTGGGATCTTGGTTTCACTGTAGAATGGTCAAAATGAACAACATAGAACACGACTACTTAAAACTACTACACGACATTTTAACTAATGGAGTAACTAAACAAGACCGTACCGGTACAGGAACGCGTTCAGTATTTGGAAGACAGATTCGGCATGATATGAGTTTAGGCTTTCCTTTATTGACTACAAAGAAGATGCCATTTAAAACAATAGTAACTGAGTTGTTATGGTTTTTACGTGGTGATACAAACATCAAGTTTCTTGTTGATAACAATTGCCATATCTGGGATGGTGATGCTTATAAGAATTATTTAGAAGAAACTCAACATGAAGCATCTTATACAAAAGAAGAGTTTATCAATCTTATCAAAACTGATAAAAATTGGGCAATGGTATGGGGTGAGTTAGGACCTATATATGGATATCAATGGCGCGAGTGGGGAAGTCGATATGAAACCAATCGCATATTAGGTACACGTACCAAACGAAAACCAGGCATTGATCAAATACAAAAACTAATACAAGATCTTAAAACAAATCCAGACTCAAGACGATTGATGGTCAATGCTTGGAACGTAGGTGAGATAAACCAAATGGTTCTACCACCTTGTCATTATGGATTCCAAGTTTATACAAGAGAATTGACGTGGGAAGAACAAGTCAAATGGGTTATGAAAAATACTGATGTCGAATGGGAGAATCTTTATATAGTTGAGGAAATTGCTAAGGACTCGACGCCTAAACGTGCAATCTCTTTAATGTGGAATCAACGTTCAGTAGATACGCCACTTGGATTACCATTTAATATTGCTTCTTATGCTTTATTGTTAGAAATATTGGCACGCGAAACAAATATGATTGCAGATCAGTTAATTGGCAACTTAGGTGATTGTCACATTTATTTAGATCAACAAAATGGCGTTCTAGAACAATTAACACGCTCCCCAATGGCTTTAGGTCAATTGGTTATGAATGATGAGTTCTGGAACCCGGATGTAAGTTTGTTTGATCAAATTGAACATATTCAACCTGCCGACTTTTACGTTGAAAATTATCAATCTCATTCCACAATTAAATTTCCTTTATCAAATTAAAATTATGAATTTCAATTTAAACAAAAATCAAAATCCTAGATTCTACGTTGTAGATGACTTTTATGAAGATCCATATGCTGTTAGAGATTATGCATTGCAGCAGCTGTATTATGAAGATCAAGGCGCTGTCGGATTACGTACAGGAAAACAATTTCTATTCGAAGGTTTAAAAGAACGTTTTGAAGAAATTATGGGAAGAAAAATATCAGATCATACAGAATCTGGATATGGTTGGTATGATGTAGGAATCAATGGTAGATTTCAATCATGTAAAGCTGGCGTACCGTCTGTATTTCATATGGATGCACAAAAATGGGCAGGAGTTATTTATTTAACACCCGATGCACCTCCGCAATCTGGGACTAGTTTCTTTCGACATAAACAATCAAAAAAACGACATAGTGATGAAATTAATTGGGAAGCTGGAGAAGGAAATTTAGTTTTTAATCAACATACTTTTCTAGATGCAACACCATATGAACGAGTAGATACAGTTGGCAATGTGTTCAATCGATTAGTTATTTTTGATGGCAAACTATTACATTCAGGACATGACTATTTTGGTTGGGATATACCATCTAGTAGATTTTTTCAAATATTTTTCTTCGATTAGATTATGGAATTATTAAATACACATCCAATTAAAAAAAGCGATTTAGGTTTTCATGGAAACTTATTTGGTGGTAAATTATTGAGTTGGATTGATGCATCAGCTGCAGGATATTCAATGCAACTATGCGATACACCCCGAATGGTTACAGTATCAATTGACCAATGTAACTTTGAACGTCCTGCAAAGGAATCGCAGTTATTAAAGATATATGGATATCCTAAACGAGTTGGCAACACTTCAATGACATTGTACATGGAAGCCCGAGCACACAATGTTTATACTGGCAAACAAGATTTAGTATTAAAGACTCATATAACATTTGTTCAAATTGATGAAGGCGGCAATTCAATTCCATTGGGCGAAAAAGCTAAAAAACGAATAATGGATATGTTAGAAAGTAAATAGTTTATCTTTCCTGTTTGATATTTATTATTGAACATTAAAAAGGAGAGAATAAATGAAAAAACTAACAAGTTTATTAACGCTCCTTGCAGTTTTACTAACAACATCAGTTACATTAGCCCAAGCACCTTCAGCACCAGGTAATGGTATTTATGGTTTGATCCATGCAGAATACCAAGTGGCACCAACATCGCAAGGAACAACAACTGCAAACATTACATTGCAGAACACTACATTAACAAAATACACTGCAACACAGTTCCGGGTATTTTATGACAATGTAGCATTTACAAATGCAACGGTTGCATTAATTGGTTCAACTACGAACTTAGATTTACAATATGTAACTAATACTGCTAATGGTTTTATTACAATTACTTTAGTATATACGGGTGCATCAGCTACATATACTTTAGCTAACGGCGAGCGCTTTGCAATTACCTTTACTCACGCAGCGCCAGCAGTATTCAACAACATTGCATCAATTACGCCATTGACATGGACAGGTACGCAAACCTTTCAACAATATGCTGCAACCGGTGCTGGTATTGATACTACATTGAATTTGCATAACTATGGCGGTGAATTCATTTTACCTACATTTACATTTGCAGGAACATTTACTAACGTAACTGGTACGGGTGCTAAAGACTTACCATTTGCATTAGAGCGTCGTCCTGCAGGTGGTTCAACTTGGACTCAACATTCTGCTTATACAACTGATAACTCAGGTAACTTTACATTTACAGTTAACATTGATACAAGCTATTGGGATGTACGTTTAGCTATTAAAGGTGACACAATGGGTGTAGGTAATATTATATCTGCAACAGATGCACAATTAATTAATCAATGGGTATTAGGTAATGGTACAATGTCTGGCTTTGATTATTATGCTGCGGATATAAATGGATCTAACAACGTAACAATTACAGATGCATACGGTGTATTTAGTCGCGTAGCAGGTAACTTTACTCAATGGCCAAATAACACTAAAGATGTTAAATTCTTTACAGCAACTGAATTTGCTACAATTGATGGTTCATCGACAAACCATACCTCAACTATCCCAGGTGTAACTAACTTCAATTATGAGATTATTGCAGGACAACCGTCGACGGTAACATTCTATGTTGCAGTACCAGGTGATGCAAATGGTACAGGTTATCATATGGCACGTATGACGCCGATTGATATTTTAATTGATCCAACACCAGGTGTTCCTTCTCAGATTTACAATGTCATTGACAATACAGTTGAATATGATTTTCCAACCACATCAATTGAAGTAAATGTTCCTTACTTATCAGTGCAAGCAGGTAACTTGGTTGATATTCCAGTAACAGTTTACACAAATGGTGTACAACTTAATTCATTGCAATTTGGTTTTGATTATGATGAAACAGTATTAGAATTTAAAAATATCTATTCATCATCACCTGCAATGAAATGGTTGACATATGTTAATGCTAATAATGGAGAAATTCATTGGGGTGGATATGATGCTACCAATACTAATCCATTACAAGACAATACGGAAGTAGTTCGTTTACAATTCTTAGCATTACAACCTCAATCTGCATGGACAGAATCTCCAATTTGGACAACTGAGAAATATGCTGGAAATACTGTGTCTAAAGACCTTGAGATTACTCCGACAAACGGTATATTGCAAGTAGTTAAAAGTTCAGTAGGCGGGGTTATTGATTTAAATACTGTTGAAATTTATCCAAATCCAGTATTAGATGATGTGACTATTACATTTAATGTAGAAAATGCATCCGCAGATGCTCAATTAGCAGTTTATGATTTGCAAGGAAGAAAAGTTGTAACAATACTATCGGGTCAGCTTCCTGCAGGACAATACACATATGTTAAGAACTTAGGACGTTTAGCACCGGGTATGTACGTATTAAGTTTGTCTACTGAAACAAATGCTCCGATAGTAGAAAAATTAGTAAAGGAATAATATGTCAGAAGAAATGAATGATGGAACATGGGGTGGTCTTAAGAAGACTATCGTTGGAACATTAGGCACGGTTGTAGCTGGTGGTGGAACTTGGTTAGGAGTTACATTGTTTGGTGGTCATGAAGAAGAGCCAAAAGAAGAAACTAAAACAGAGCAAGCAGCACCTGCAGCAGCACCTGTGGTTGTGAATGTACAACAAAATCAAGAAAACAAACAAAAGGTTGATAATGGCGGCGGCACAATTATCCGTGAAAGAATAGTCGAAAAACCTGCAGCAACTCAACCTGCTGAGAAACCTAAAAAAGTAGAAGAAGAGTCATGGTAAGATTACTTCCATTTTTATTTGTGTTAGGGCTGGCTTCTTGTAAGTCAGCCTCAGCACAAGGTATAGGATCTGTTAAAACAGAACAATACCAAGCTGAGTTTGAAAAGAAACAAAGCATTGAAGCTGTAGCTGATTATGATGGTGCAGTACAAATTCCAATTCAAGTATTGAAAATTGGAATTAATGAAGAACTTTATGAAATGTATCCCGAACTTAAAGATAAGCGTGTAGGTTTAGGTGTTGCAAACATCGTGTTAGAATATTTAGAATATACTAATCGCTTTGTGTTTACTGAAGAAAAAGAAGAAATCAAGCAACGAATGATTGCTCAAGATAAAGCATCTGATAAAGGAATATCATCAAATAAAATAGAAGTTAAAGGCAATGTTATTTTAGCAAAGTACTTTGTATATATTGAAGTTTATGATTTTTCAGTATCAGAAGATGAGGTAGTTAAAGTAGACGGCAAACAAACCACTACTCAAACAACTCGTTTAGGATTACAAGTTAAGTTTGTTGATGCTGAGACTGGACAAGTGATAATGGGTTCGGGTTTAGGAGAAGCAAGCACAGTAAAAATGTCATCGATTTTAGGAGATGTAACAGATGAAGTTAAGTTCAATCAATCTACCATAGGTATCAGCACCAAAAAAGCACTTGAGACGGCTTCAAGTCGAATTGTTAGCAGAATGATTACCAAAGGTATATTTACGCATTGAGACTTAAATTATTCATATCAATATTTATTAGTGTATTTGTTAGTTTAGCATATGCACAAACCTATAATTATAGTTATACAGATCCTTGCACAGGAAATATTAAAACAATAATTGTACCAATTAACGGAGATGTAACAGTAGGTTACTACGGAGAAATCAGTACATTTAGTTATGCAGATTTCACTGATGGAACATTTGAATCTTGGACTGATAACATATTTGCACAATATGGTCAAGATTCTCCATGTGCAACAATTGTAGGTATTGGTACTGCAGTTACTGTTAC
>Ga0315909_10000423_pt1 | contig 57064 bp, 50 predicted proteins | sample LakEriMetagenome_11_FD_203527 | JGI IMG/M metagenome (GOLD analysis project Ga0315909, IMG submission 203527) | Freshwater fungal communities from buoy surface, Lake Erie, Ohio, United States - Buoy 2 MA125 | ecosystem: Environmental > Aquatic > Freshwater > Lake | place: USA: Lake Erie, Ohio... | reverse complement strand
CAGATGCTAATGCATATGCAGATCAGGCTGAAGTTGACGCAAAAGCATATACAGATACTCGTGAGACAGCAATTACAACTGCTTATCAGTCATACGCTGACACAGCAGAAGCAGATGCTAAGACATACGCAGATGGACTTGCTTCAACAATTAACGGAACTATCTCAGCACTTGACACAGGCGATGTGGCAGAAGGTTCAAACCTTTACTACACTGCTGCTCGTGCTAAGGCAGAGGCAGCAACACTTCTTGCAAATGCAACGAAGACAAACATTGTAATCACTAAGGATGGATCAGACAATCTAACAATTACCGCAGAAAACGGTGTTGCAGATTCTACAACAACTGACCTTGTAGAAGGAACAAACCTATACTTCACAGATGTTCGTGCAGTAGATGCTCTTGAAGCAGTTGTTCCAAACTTCACAGCAGTTGAACTTAATTCAGTTGCAAAGCAGGTAGCAGCAACCGCTTCTATCGCTACAGCAAGCACAAACACTGCAGTTTCATGGTTGAAGGCAGAATATCGTTCTGCTGAATTCCTTGTTAAGATTGCTAACGGATCACATACAGATGTATCCAAGGTTATCTTGACACTTGACACTTCAGACAATGTCGCTATCACAGAATACGCAATGGTTGGAACAAACGGTTCTCTTGGATCAGTTTCAGCAGATGTTTCTGGCAACGATGTTCGTCTTCGTGTTACAACCGCTAACAACACTTCAACAGTTGCTGTTATCGGAACGCTTTTAGCATAACAAAATAAATAAAAAGAGGGAGTGGTAATCTTGGCAACAGTCAATAAAGACTTCAAGGTTAAAAATGGACTTATCGTCACAGGTGGCGGAAGTTTCGGAGGTACAGTAGATGTAGCAACTCCTACATTAGGTACCCACGCTGCTACTAAGGCATATGTTGACTCAGTAATCGGCGGTATGGAAGTTGGGGCTACCGCTCCCTCTACACCAGATAATGGTGATTTATGGTTTGACACATTAACATCAAGAGTTAATGTTTATTATTCTGGATCATGGATTACAATGGCATCAATTGATGATACTTTGGGCCTTCCAGATCACATTCACGATACTGCTATCGATGGAACTGGTTTCATAGTATCTCAGTTCATAAGTGGCGGTAGTTTTAATGATCCACAAGGAACCCCAGTAGATGCGGGATCCTACAATACCTCTTCATGGACCTTGGTTTATGACGGCGGTAGCGCAACAGATAACTTCAACTAAAAACTGATGTTATAATAAGCACAGAAATAAAACGGTAGAAATACCACAAGGAGAGATAAATGGCAACAAGAATGCAACAGCGCAGAGGTACCGCAGCACAGTGGACTAGCGCAAACCCAATTTTAGCAGCAGGAGAAATCGGATTTGAAACAGATACTGGCAAATTCAAGATGGGTAATGGATCATCTGCCTGGTCTGCTCTCTCCTATTTCGCAGATTCATCAGATTTTGATACAACAGCAATCGAGTCAACAATTGACACAAAGGTTGCTGCAGCAGTAAATACTTTAGTTGCAGGAGCACCTGCAGCACTTGACACTTTAAATGAATTAGCAGCAGCGATAGATGACAATGGCTCTTATGCTTCAACTGTAACTGCTTCTTTAGCCTCAAAATTATCTTTAGGTGGAGGCACTATGACTGGTGATATCATTATGTCAAATAATAAGATAATGGATTTGGCACAACCAGTCAGCAATTCAGATGCAGCAAATAAAATATACGTTGATAATGCAAAGACAGGTGCAGAAACATTTGCTACAAATTCTATTAGTGTAGTTGCAACAGATCTTGATACTCATAAATCAAATACATTAAACGTACACGGTATTATTGACACAGCAGCACTTGCTACAAAAACATACGCTGATAATAAAGTAGAAGCAGAAATTAATACACATAATTCTGCATCACTTTCAGTTCACGGTATTTCCAATACTGCAGATCTTGCAACTAAGACATATGCAGATAATGCAGTATCAACACACAATTCTGATGAAACAAATGTTCACGGTATTTCCAATACTGCAGATCTTGCAACTAAGACATATGCAGATAGTGCAGTTTCTACTCATAATGGAGTAAGCACAAACGTTCACGGTATTGCTGATACGGCAAACCTTGTAACATTAGCAGGAACTCAAACTCTTACAAACAAGACTATTACATCTCCTTCAGGACTTGTAAAAGCAGATGTTGGTCTAGCAAATGTTGATAATACATCAGATGCAGATAAGCCAATTTCAACTGCTGCACAAACAGCACTTGATCTTAAGGCACCACTTGCATCACCAACATTTACTGGCACTGTAACAACGCCTCTTTCAACTGCAGGATATGTTAAGACAGACGCATCTGGCGTATTGTCCTCATCTGCAGCAGTTGCACAGGGTGACGTTACTGGTTTAACTTCCGACCTTGCTCTAAAGGCACCGTTGGCATCTCCAGCACTTACTGGAACTCCAACTGCACCTACTGCAACTGCAGGAACAAATACTACTCAGGTTGCCACAACTGAGTTCGTAACTGGAGCAGTTGCTGATCTAATTGCTTCAGCACCAGGTGCGTTAAATACTCTTGATGAACTTGCAGCAGCACTTGGAGATGATGCTAACTTTGCTACAACAGTTACAAACTCTCTAGCAGCAAAGGCACCACTTGCATCCCCAACCTTTACTGGAACAGTAACTCTTCCAGCAGCAGGAATTGTATTCTCAGATGGAACACAGTCAAAAGCAGGCGTTCCTTCTATTACAACATTTGCAACAGCAATTGCATCTTCTGCAACTCTTTCAGCAGGAGAGCAGGATAAGTTTGTTCCACTAACTGGAGCAGTAACAATTACACTTCCTGCAACAGGATATTCAACTGGACAATCTATTGACTTCTACCAGGCTTCAGGAACTGGAGCACAGTTTGCTTCAACCAACAGCGTTGTAGGAACTCCAGGATTAAAGTTCAGAACAACAAACTCAGTAGCAACAGCACTAAAGACTTCAAGTGGATGGTTGGTCTTCGGAGACCTATCAGCCTAATAAAAAATTAAAGGAGATTAACTATGTCAAAGCAAGTAGGTAGAATGAGTCAGTCGTCAAACGACTTCTTAGCCCCATACGCACCAACAATAGGTACAGCAACAGATGTTGGAACAGAAAGGGCATACAACAATGGTGCAGCAACAGTAACATTTACTCCAACTGGACCTAACGCAGCGACATCTTTCACAGTTACATCTTCTCCAGGAGGATATACTGCAACAGGTGCATCTTCTCCAATAACAGTCACAGGTCTTCAATCTGGAACTGCATATACCTTTAAAGTTAAAGGAACAAATGCAGCGGGAACTGGAGAAGAATCAAGTGCGTCTAACTCTATAACTGCAACGACTGTTCCACAAGCCCCAACAGTTTCAGCAGTAGACGTTGGAATAAATCGACCATATAATAATGGAGCAGCAACTGTTACGGTTACGGCAAATGCAACTGGCGGTAAAGCAATAACATCATATGGAGCAACTCCAAACGGACTATCTGAAACAACAAGTGGCTCCAGCCCAGTTACACCAACTGGTATGTCATCTGCAATAGGATATACATTTACTGGAAGAGTGCAAAATGCAAATGGTTGGTCTGCTGCATCTGCTGCAACAGCATCAGTTACCATTACAACCGTTCCTAATGCTCCAGGTGCTCCTTCTGCATCTTCTCCATCTGCAGGAAATGATAGCGTTTCTTGGTCTGCCCCAGCAAATGGTGGTAAGGCAATTACAAATTACTATTGGACCTCGTCAGATGGAAAGTCTGGAAATACTGGAAGCACATCTGTTACAGTTGCTCAAGAACAAGGAACTGCACAAACTTATAATGTTAGAGCAGACAATGCAAATGGATCATCTAATACATCTGCAAACTCTGGATCAGTCACAACAACATTTTCCTTCGCACCATTCGGTGCTTTTGGATTTACACCATTTGGTGCCTTTGGTGCTTTTGGATTTACACCATTTGGTGCCTTTGGTGCTTTTGGATTTACACCATTTGGTGCCTTTGGTGCTTTCGGATTCACACCATTTGGTGCCTTTGGTGCTTTCGGATTCACACCATTTGGTGCCTTTGGTGCTTTTACATTTACACCTGTAGGACATCATTCATTAGCAGAATCAACTCAAGTATTGGTTCCAGGTGCTCCAGGATCAACAAAAACTGCTAATCAATTGGTAGTTGGAGATACCCTATTAGCCCTTAATATACCAAATCCAGCAAATGTAGACTGGACTGAATGGGAGGTAGAATCTTCGTCACTATCTCTTAGTGATGATAATATTGTAGAGACTCAAATTGTTTCTATAAATAATACTGCTGAAACTCAATTTATTTATGTAAATGGAGATTTATTCTCTAAATCACATTATATTTTAGTACAAAAAGGCTCAGTCACTAAATTTATAAAAGCATCAGACATTGATACTTCATATAAAATATTTTCGACAGAATCAAAATCATTTGTTGATGTTGTTTTAGTAGATACAGTTGATATTTCTTTAAATAAGATATCAATTAACTGTGAACCATACGATAACTTCTTTACTGCAACAATGTTGGTATTTGATAGACCAGATCCAATACAGTAATATTGCAAATTTTTATCTTATGATATACTGTTAATATGAAAGAAAAAAAGTCTGCCAAAATATCTTTTATATCTACAATGCCAAAAAATGTAGATTTGTTTCCTGAGCCTGTTCCAGCATTTAAAGAAATCCCATCTTGGTTTAAAAAAATTCTACCTTTTTATGAAAATAACGATACTCCTATTGATGGTGTACAAAGATTAACTGTTAAAAGATGCGTTGCATTTTTAGACATGTTATCAAGCGGGTACATAATTAAAGCACCTTTTGATATTTACATAGATACAACAAATGGTCAGAAAATTTTTCAGATTCCAAAAGCAATGGAGTCATTTTCTAATATAGGAATAAAGCCAATGATTAGTGCACATGATATAAAGCAGGTAGAAGGATATCCAATAGACAAAGATCAATATATAGAGCACATTTTTAGAATAAATCCAATTTGGGTAGCAAAAGGAAGTAATGGTGTTAGTGCTATTTTTATGCAACCACAGCATCATGAAGTATCTCCATTATATGCAGTTGCTGCAGTAATTGATATAGATGGCTACCCATCTGACGGCTTGCTATCATTTTTAGTTAAAAAAGATTTTAGAGGGTATGTACAAAAAGGAACTCCGTTAGTTCAAGTGATACCTTTTATGAGACAAGACTTTGTTTCTGAAATCATAAAAGATCAAAAAGAAAGTGATAAGGTTAAAGAAATAGTAAATAAAGTAAGAACAGTATTTAACTCTGGATATCGAAGATTAATGTGGAAGAAAAAAAGTTATATCTAACTATAAACCTAAATAATAGCATTAGAGTTTTACAAAAGTAAAAACTCTGGTATACTTTACTAATTACAGTTTCTTAAGGAGAAAAACATTGTCTGATTTTTTTAGTTTTCGTTTGTCTGAAGATTTTATAAATGAGTATAAAACAAAGGAATCCCCATTTGGATTTACAGATGCTGGGGGAAATTCATTAGGAGAGATTACGTTTATTCGTACCTACTCTCGCATGAAGGACGATGGAACTAAAGAAAGATGGTATGAGGTTTGTCGTAGAGTAATCGAAGGTATGTACTCAGCCCAAAAGAATCACGCTAAAGAAAATAGACTACCTTGGAATGACTATAAGGCACAGTCTTCTGCCAAGGAAGCCTTTGATAGATTGTTTAACTTAAAGTGGACACCACCAGGACGAGGCCTATGGTCTTTTGGCACGGCACTTACAATGGAAAAGAAAAATTCAGCAGCATTACAAAATTGCGCTATGGTATCTACAAAAGATATAGATAGAAATGATCCAGGAACATTGTTTGCTTGGGTTATGGATGCTCTTATGATGGGTGTGGGTGTAGGGTTTGATACTGTCGGTGCAGAAAAGAAGATGCCTATTTATGACCCAACAGAGCCACCACAAGTATATGAAATTCCAGATACTCGTGAAGGCTGGGTAGAATCTGTTAGATTATTGATTAATTCATTTTTAAAGCCCAACATGTATATCCAGGAGTTTAACTATGATCTTATTAGGCCTTTAGGAGCCCCTATCAAGGGCTTTGGAGGCACAGCAAGCGGTCCTGCACCACTTATACAGTTACACAAGCAGATAAGGGCTGTAATCGGCGGTAGAGTCGGAGAGACCCTTGACTCAAGAGCAATAGTAGATATCGTAAATCTTATTGGTACCTGTGTGGTATCAGGAAATGTTAGACGATCTGCAACTCTGGCTTTGGGTGATGCTAAAGATCAAGACTTTATGAATCTTAAAAATTCTGAGATTTTTCCAGACAGAAATTCCTTTGATCCAGAAAATCCAGGTTGGGCATGGATGTCAAATAATTCAGTCTCTGCGACGGTAGGTACAAAGTACGAAGACTATGTAGACCTAATAGCAAATAACGGCGAACCTGGTTTTATATGGTTGGATGTTGCAAGAAACTACGGGCGTTTAAAAGATCCTGCCGATGGTAAAGACTATCGTGTTATGGGCTTTAATCCTTGTGCAGAACAACCTTTAGAATCATATGAACTCTGCACTTTGGTCGAGGTACATTTAAATCGTCATGAATCCAAAGAAGACTTTTTACGCACTCTTAAGTTTGCCTATCTCTATGGGAAGACAGTAACATTGATACCAACACACTGGCAACAAACAAATGGAATCATGCAGCGTAATCGTCGTATTGGAACATCCCTTACAGGTATTGCTTCATTCTCAGACAAATTTGGTTTGCCTGTTGTGCGTGAATGGATGGACGAAGGCTATGAGACTATTCGTAAATATGATCATTCATATTCTGAATGGTTATGCGTTCGTGATTCCATTAGAGTCACAACTGTTAAACCATCAGGGTCTGTATCAATTCTTTCTGGCGCAACGCCTGGAGTTCACTGGGCACCTGGTGGAAACTATTTCTTGAGAGCAATTCGTTTTGGGAATACCGACCCAATGATTCACTTATTCAAGGCTGCTGGATATAAGATGGAGGCTGACCTTGTATCTGCGAATACAACTGTGGTTTATTTCCCAGTTCACTCTGGTCATCCGAGATCTGAAAAGGATGTGACATTATTTGAAAAGATTGCGCTTGCTGCTACTGCTCAGAAATATTGGTCTGACAACGGCGTGTCTGTAACTCTTTCATTTGACAAAGAAACTGAAACCAAACATATAGCGCCTGCACTTCACATGTACGAAGGACAATTAAAAGCAGTTTCATTTTTACCAATGGGAAATAAGGTGTATCCACAACAACCATACACTGAAATTACAGAAGAAGAGTATAATTATTATATTGGACAGATTAAAAAGATTGATTGGTCTGCTATTTATGACGGGGTTGAAAATTTGGAGGCACAAGGAGAGATGTATTGTACAACCGATTCTTGTGAAATTAAGATAGTATGAGTTATAAAATAATTAATGTAGCAACTGGAGAAGACTTAGAGTTGATTGGTAAATTTGTTGACTCTGTAAAGTTTAACACAAAAGAAGACCATGTGCCACTTCACGATTTTCTATTTAGCCAAGAGGGTATTAATTTTGAAATAGTAACCTATGGTGATATGACTAGAGAAGTAGTTTCTGTTTTTGAAAAATATTGCAATGCTATAAAAGAAGCAGTAACTGAAATTTCAGGGACTAATTATGATTCTCCAATTTTAGGAAAAAGTTATATTATGAAGTATGTTCCAGGAACTAATATATCACCAGGATATTCAGCCAGTAGGCCTGAAAATGTTTTTAGATCAATTGTAAAGTGGAATGATTGTCACGAAGGAGGAAATTTTATTTTTAAAAACTATAATATTACAGAAAAGTTAATTGCTGGCGATTGTATTATTTTTCCTGAAACTGAAGAATTTTCTAGAGAGTTTACAATTGTTGAAAAAAAATCAATGTTTATATCTGATTTTTGGAACGCACCAACTGGACAATCTCCTTATCCAGGACTAAAGTATGAAGACATATATTGGGGCAATCCTTTATGGGAAAATACATAATGTGATAAAATAGACTCATAATGTCTAGCCCATCAAATCTATATGCAGAAAAAATATTCGCCGAGCACCCTAATTTTTTGTGGGCACTTGATGATAAGGCTGATTATGTTTCTATAATTTTAGAGGCACAAAGAGATACTTCTGTTTGGTCGATTGATAATGGATCTTCTGTAACAACTGAAGAACTATTAGATGCTCCATTTCCAGATAGCGTAATTAATAAGGTTACTCCTACTGCAGTTACACAAGGTTTGTTTTCAGTAACCTTGGTTAGTCCAGAAACAGTAACTACAGATGAACTAAATAGCATACTTAAAACTTTTTCGGTTGGATCTTATTTTTATACACTTAGCCCATACGCATTGAGCGTAGAAATAGGATACAGATATTATGATGATGCACAAGAACAATATATAGATGTTTTAAAATCTTATGATGCATCACTTTCAGATAGGTGGTATTTTTTATCTGAAACTTTTAGTCCAGAATCTACCGACTTACCACTAAGGTTGGTTATTAAAATAAATTATTTAGGACAGTCTGTAGATTTAAACGATTACATATTTTATATTAATGGAATTACATTTGGACAATGGTCAGAGGAATTTCAGTCTCAGTCTTTAGGCGTAACAACAATAAATTTGCCATCAAGTATTGCTTTGCCACCATCAAAAGTTGTTGAGGCTAGTGCTTATGGTCTATCTGATAATCCTGGGTACTATTTTGTAAATAATAATTCTTTAATGGCTAAAAATTTTGGAATGCCAATGGTTTTTGGATCTGAAGATATAACTAAACTCTATAGCAATAACAACTCTCCATCTTTAATTGTTCCATCTGATGGAATGATGTCAGATAGTGGAAAGCACAAAGACTTTACATTAGAGTTTTGGCTTAGAACTAACAATTCTTCTTCAGAGTCAAAAAGAATAGTTGGTCCAATAGCATCTACTGATGGACTATATTTAAATGGTCCATTTTTAGTATTAAAAATTAATAATGAGTATTCATCTTACTATGTTGGACATTGGGAAAGACCAATGCTAATTCATTGGAGATATTCTTCAAGTTTAACAACAATTCTTTTAAATGGCGAAGAGGTTATATCTATAGCAATTGATGCAGACTCTATATCTTTACCTGATTCATTAAGTAATACTGAAAAAACTCAAGACTGGATAGGTTTTTATGCTTATGAAAATATTGAGCCAATAGAAATAGATTGCGTTGCATTGTACGGATACGTGGTCCCATTGCTTGTAGCAAAAAGACGATTTGTTTATGGTCAAGGCGTACAGTATCCAGAAAATCTTAATGCATCATACGGCGGACACTCTGTTGTCTTTGATTATTCATTTGCAGACTATACAAAAAATTATAACTATCCAGACTTAGGATCCTGGTCTCAGGCTTCACTAGATAATATAATTGTTGAAGAAAATTATTTAACTACACCTAACTTTACAGTGCCATCAATAATTACAAACAGTACATCTAAAACGCAATCAGACATGCTAACTGATTGTGCAATTATACAAAATGAAGATGATTTGTTTTTAGATTTAAGGCCTAATTCTTCTTGGGACTCAGTAAACTCTTATTTGTATTTTGACGATTTTTCTTTATCTGCAGAGCAAGTTTATGCTTTTTATGGACTATTCAAAAAGCCATTATCTTATTCTGGTAATCAGGTATTAATTAGAATTGAGGATCATAATTTTAATTACTTTTCTATAGAGTGTGTTAATAATGATGTAAGATATATATTTAAATATGGTGGTGAGCCAGAGCAAATACTATACGAAGCATTATCAGTAGAAAATAATAAAATGTTTGCAGTTGGTATAGAAGTAGAAGTTTTTAGAAATTACTTTGGAAACAATGTTTTATCTTTCTTTAATAATCAGTCAGGATTAAAAATGTATGTAGGGGGAACAAAAGAATTTCAAAAAACCTTTACTGGCAATATATATAAGATAGGACTTTGTTCAGAAAAAAATGTTAAAGACATAGAAAATCTTTTTAATCTAATTGGAGTTCCCAAGGATTATGAAAATATATTTAATTTGTACGGGCCAGAGATAGATTATGATGGAGGAGACGCAGATCAAGACTTTTGGAATTATTATATCAACTATCAGAGTCCTTTTGACTTTGATGCTGACGAGTTTTTGAATATAGCACTTTCTGATCATAAACCAAGTCTTGGCGTAGTTCCAAAAAATTATTTTGATAGTTTTTATTTAGATGTAGATGTAAAGGGTTCTTGGAAAGACTATATTCCACTTTCATATTTTGGACAGTATATAACTGATGAATACGGAGACTCTAGATTTGGATTAGACTATATACAGTTTAATGTTAATTATCCTGCTCCTGCAAAATTTAAAGAAACAGAGGTAATTGATGAAGACGGATGGGCTTATTCAGAATTAAGTGAAGAGTATTCGTATCCACAACAAAGAACATATGAATCTTTAGACAACTATCTTTATACTGGCTATGTAGATTATCAAGATTTAGCAGAAAGGTCTATGAAAACATACTCTTACGATACAACTGGATCAATATTAAAAACTTACATAACTTTTGAATATCTAGAAACTGGAGCAAACGCATCTGATGGATTTTTTGTAAGCACAGAAGATGTTCCTAAAAATGGCGTAATTACTCCAGGCAATAACTGGATAAACACCAAATACGAAGTTGTGGATAATATTCTTATATATCCTCCTCGTGGTGTAGACTTTAATGATCTGGCAATTGTATTGCATCTTGAATTTGAAGTTGATGGAATCAAACACAAGCCTATTAAAGTTAAGGGTTTACAGTTAGCATCTCAAGCATTTAACTATAATACTGTAAATAATATTGGAACAAGATTTGGAACTAATGTATATCCATATGTAAATACTGGATATTACTATAACTATAAAGCAAAAAATCCAATAACAATATATAAGGGTTCTTCTCCATATTTATATTTAACAAGATATTCAGGATTAGAAATTAGAGGAAATCATGATCCATTAATAAATCGTGGGGTAGCAATTCCAGTTAATTCTAATAAAACAGCAGATTACGAAGTTATGGCAATGCAGTCTTTAGTTAGATTTAATTCAGACTTTTTCCCATATGCACCAACTCAAATAATGCAAATTAATTCTAAGGGAAAGATAATTAAATTCTATATGGTAGCAAATCATCCTAATGGAAAGAGGGCAAAAATTTATGCAATAGATGGAAATACAGGTGCCCTTTATGATGGAATATCTTTTTACATTAATGGTAATGTAGTTAAAGAACCAGTGCTAAATGTAAATGAATGGGCTATGCTTGGTATAGGGTTTCCAAGCGTACTAAATTTTAAATCCTATGCTGGATCAATTATGATTAATGGCCCTATTATTTTTGATAGTCTTTCATATTATCAAACTACAAGTTTACAAGAAATACAAACTGTTGCCAAGCGCCCATGGGCAAGGGTCAAGTTTGCTGTAGATGGATTATTTGATTGGGAGTATTGGAATGATTATTATGTTTGGCAGGGAGTGTTAGTTCAGTCTTCAATAAGTTACTATGGAGTAAATCCAGCAGATTTATATAAAGCATATACGGGAACAAATAAAATTATAGTTGATGACTCAAGGCCTTTGAGGTTTGGAGATTACGAATATGCGGTTTTTAAAGATATAGAATGGCAATCTCAAGTATCTGACGCAGTATAATATGGTATACTGGTGGTTATGAAAAGCAACAATCAGCCACTTTTTGACAAAAAAGGTAAGCCAAGAATGCCAGGACAGATTGGCGAAACTAAAGTAACAGTAATAAACAAACAATATGATTGGGGCATTTATGTTTGGAAAAAATCTAATGGAAAATGGTTTACTGACGGAAATGGAAATATTTTAAATATTCCATCAATGAAGGGTGATCTTGCAAAAATTGCAGAGTTAAAACAAGCAGCAGCATATTATGGTGAGCCAGAAGGAGAGCCATATTTTTTTGCGGGTATGGGAAGAGTGACTGACGAAGAGTATAGCGAACAAGTAGACAGAATGAAGGCTGGACTAATCCCTAACCTTAACGACCTTGGCGCAGTACAAGCAGCAAAAGACACTATAGCAAAATATGGAGACGAAGAATAATGTCAGAAGAACAAGAATTTATTATAGGAGCCAGGATAGATAAGCCTGTTGATCCTCTAGAATCTTTTAAGGAATCAGATCCATTTTCAAAGTCTTGGGATGATCTCAAGTCTTATACTGGTATGGAGAATAATTTTAAAAGACGTGTAGCCAGAACACTTGATAAGGCTAATCGTGCAACTCCAAGTGATGCATATTTAGATAGCGCAAGGGCAGATCAGGTTGGCATTAGTGGTGCAAAGTCAAAAGAAATTAATCCTGGTACAGTATATAGAAACGGTTATGGATTATTTGATGTTATCACACCGCCATGGAATGTTTATGAACTAGCAAATTACTATGACACATCTTTTGCTAATCATGCAGCAATTGATGCAAAAGTAGAAAACACAGTAGGTCTTGGATATGATTTTGAGGTTTCTCCAAGCACAATGTTGAGGCTTGAATCAAACAAAGATACAGATCAGGTAAATAGAGCAAGAAACAGAATTGAACGTGCAAAGATTGAACTACACGAGTGGCTAGAATCATTAAATAGTGATGACTCTTTTACAACAACTATGGTAAAAGTTTATACAGATTTACAGGCTGTTGGAAATGGATATCTAGAAGTAGGAAGAACAACTCGTGGAGAAATTGGCTATATCGGTCATATACCTGCAACCACTATGCGTATTAGAAGATTAAAAGATGGATATGTTCAAATTATTGGAAACAAAGTTGTTTACTTTAGAAACTTTGGTGCTAAAAACTCTAATCCAATAAGTACAGATCCAAGACCAAATGAAATAATTCATTTTAAACAATACTCACCATTAAATACTTTTTATGGTGTACCAGATATAATGTCGGCTATAAACTCGCTCCATGGAGACCAGTTAGCGTCACAATATAACATCGACTACTTTAGCAATAAGGCTGTCCCTCGTTATGTTGTGACACTAAAGGGGGCAAAACTTTCTGCTGATGCAGAGGATAAGATGTTTAGGTTTTTGCAGACGGGACTTAAAGGACAGTCTCACAGAACTCTATACATACCTCTTCCTGGAGACACAGATGGTAATAAGGTTGAATTTAAAATGGAGCCTATTGAAAACGGTGTTCAAGAGGGCTCATTTGAAAAATACCGTAAACAAAACCGTGATGATGTTTTGATCGCTCACCAGGTCCCCCTATCTAAGATTGGCGGTGGGGATGCTGGTTCAATCGCTGCTGCTATGGCACAGGATAGGACCTTTAAAGAACAGGTGTCTAGACCAGCACAAAGAGAAGTAGAAAAAATTATTAATAAGATAATTAAAGAAAAAACAGATGTATTAGTTTTAAAGTTTAAAGAGTTAACTCTGACTGATGAAATAGCACAATCTCAAATTTTAGAGCGATATGTTAAGACACAGGTCATGCTTCCAAACGAAGCAAGATCAGTTCTTGGACTTCCTCAAAGGGAAGGGGGAGACGAGCCTTTCCAGCCTAAGCCAGGAGATGATTCCGAAAGAGCACGGGATGGAGAAAGACTAAACAATCAATCCGATGGACCAGCCACAATAAGTGGAAGAAATCCAAAGGGTGAGGGTAGAGCATCTCAATAAAAGAGATATTGATAAATAAGGCTATATAATATATTCTAGTATGACTATATCTAAAGCCCATTGGGATACCATTGGCGACTCAGTAAGACTTTCCCTTCCATTTGCGAAGGTAGATAAGGAAAGACGCATCGTCTCAGGTTTTGCGTCCCTTGATAACATTGACAAGCAAGGCGATATAGTTACAGCAGAAGCATCACTAAAAGCATTCTCAAAATTCCGTGGCAACATTCGTGAAATGCATCAGCCACTTGCTGTTGGAAAGATGGTTAATTTTAAAGAAGATAGATATTTTGATCCAGAATCTAAAAAGTTTTATTCTGGAGTTTTTGTATCAGCATATGTTTCAAAGGGTGCACAAGATACATGGGAAAAAGTTTTAGACGGTACTCTTACAGGTTTTTCAATAGGTGGAAAAATGAATTCATGGGACGACGGATATGATGAGAAGTCAGATTCTACAATTAGAATTATTAAAGATTATGATCTTGTTGAATTGTCATTAGTTGATTCTCCAGCAAATCAATTTGCAAATATTATGCAAGTTGAAAAAGTTGATGGAGTAGACATTGTCAAAGGCCAAGATGTTGCATTAGAAAATGTTTTTTATGATGAAGAATCTGGTTTGGTAATGGTTTCAGAAGAAGAAACTGCATTAAGTCCAACAACAGGAAACCAGATGAAAAATATAGGTTTCGTTGAAAAAGAAGACAACGAAAAAATGGATATAGTCAAATTCTTAGTAGATAGTGCTAAAGGCATTGGTGCTAAGATTAACAAGGAGGATAATCCTATGGCAAAAAAGACAAAGGTTGAAGAAACCGAAGTTGCTAAGTCAGAAGAAATCGCTCCAGAGGCAGATGCCGTAGTTGAGGCTCCTGTTGCAGAAGTTACTGAAAAGTCTGAAGAGACTGTAGTAGCAGAAGATACTGTTGAAAAGTCTGAAGAGACTCCAGCAGAAGAAGTTGCAAAGGCTGAGGAATCAGTTGAAGCACCAGCAGCAGAAGTTGAAGCAGAAGTATCTAAGTCAGATGAAGCAATTGTTGATTCAGTTGCTGAAATCAAGAATACAATTACATCAGCCTTTAGCGATTTAGTTGAAACTGTAAAGTCTTTGCAGGCAGAAGTAGAAATGCTTAAGTCTTCAAAGGTCGATACGGCAGCAGTAAAGGCTTCTCTTAATGAAGTAGCAAAAGATATTGCTACAACGCTAGAGCAAGTAAATAAGTTTGGAAAGAGAGTAGACGCAGTAGAAGCAGACACCGCTTTCCGAAAGTCTGGAGATCTCGGAGAGATTATTCAGGACGAACCAGAAATGGTTCAAAAATCCCTATGGGGCGGACGTTTCCTCAAAACAGCCGATCTATTTAATTCGTAAATCACTTAGGAGGTGACAATATGTCGGAAGAGATTAAGAAAAACCAGCCAGGAGAAACTGGCGAACTAGGCGGAACAGCCCCTGGTCTTTATCAAGGTCAAGGTGCATTCGCTTCAGGTGGTGTTGGAGGTGTAACAGATCCAGGTGCAGATACACTTGGAAACATTCCTAACGCTAACTTTGGTGTTACCACTGGTCCTAATGCCGTAAATCCTTCGGGTGATGCAGCAAGCGGAATTTTGCGCCCAGAACAAGCACGTCGTTTTATTGACTATGTTTGGGATGCAACCGTACTGGCTCAAGATGGTCGTCGTGTGACCATGAGAGCAAACACCATGGAATTGGAGAAAATTAACGTTGGAGAGCGTGTAATCCGTGCTGCTGCTCAAGCAGTTGGAAATTTCACAAACACTGGCGCTACATTCTCAAAAGTAGAACTTACCACAAAGAAAATCCGTTTGGATTGGGAAGTTTCTGCTGAAGCACTAGAAGACAATGTCGAGGGAGGTGCTTTGGAAGATCATCTTGTTAGATTGATGACCAATGCATTCGCAAACGATATTGAGGATCTTGCAGTTAATGGAGATGGCACAACAGCGCCATTCCTTTCAATCATGCCTGGCTTCATCAAGAAGCATCAGGATAATGGAGATTCACATGAAGCAGCCATAACAGTTGCTGACAATGCATGGACTCCAGAGAAGATGCAGGAGATCATCCTAGCAATGCCACGTAAGTACCGTGCACTTAAGAATAATCTTAAGTTCTATGCAGGTACAGATGCATTCGCAGGTATCGTTAAGAATAACGGTACATTGTCTGATGCAATTGCTGAAGCACTTGGAAAGAACGGTAATACCTATGCTAACACACAGGCTTACCTTGATGGACAAGGCCAGACATTCGGTGGAGCACGTACAACTCGTGTTCTCGGAATTGATGTACAAGAGGTTCCTTACTACCCTGAAGGATATGTCGATTTGACATTCCCACAGAACCGTGTATGGGGCTTCCAGCGTGACATCGTCGTAAACCGTGAATATGTAGCGAAGAAGGATACAATTGAATACACTGTATTCGTTCGCTTCGGTATTCAATGGGAAGAAGAAGATGCCATTGCTTGGGCAGACGCTGCAGCAGATGCATAATCTGTAAACAGTACCTTTGAGAGGGGGAAGGGGTTAATTCTCCTCCCCCTCTTATTTTTTTAGTAATCTGTTATAATAGACAACATAGGAGGTTAAAATAATGGAAGAAAATAATATTAATAATGTTGAAAACGAAAGCATGCCAGTATTGGAACAGCAACCAGAGGTTGTAGAACCAATCGTAGAGCCAGTCGTAGAGCCAGTAGTTGTTGAAACAAAAGTTGAAGAAGTTGCGGTAGAAAATAACATTCAGGCTTCAGTTACTGAGGCAGTAGAATCTAATGATGCTATTACAACATCAGACTTTTCAAGATCAAGTTCAGATACCGTTCAAAGTATTGGTTCAGTTGAAAATGGAGTGATTGGTGTTGCTCAAACACCACGTCCAGAGAAAAAGGCTGTAATGTCAATGTCAAAAGAATCAAAAAAGACAGTGGCAGTACACTCAACCAAAAACGTAAGTTTGCCTGGAGTTGGCAAGATATATCGTGGATATAACATTGTTACACCAGAGCAAGCAGAGAAGTGGCTAACTCGTAGTCATATCAGACTTGCTACACCAGAAGAAGTAGCCAAGGAGTTTGGTCGCTAAATGCAAATTTTGAGAGTTCCGCCATACAATTTATCAGTGACGTTAGATGTTTCTGACGCCTCTACTGAGTATGAATATACAATTGTTGATATGGCGGATCTTTCGGAATCTACTGGTGAGGCCACATCAAATGCTTCAAGCAAAATAGTTATTCCTCTATCATCTAAATATGATACTCAGTATAAAATCACGGTAGATGGAGAAGATACATACGTAGACGTAGTAAGACCATACATAAACCCAAACGATCATGGTACTACTGCTACAGAAATAGAAAAATATAAACGAGATGAAGAATTAGCAAGAGCAATTATAGACTCGGTTTGTGATGTAGAATTTTATTATAAAAAGAAAGTAATTGAAACAACAGGTTTGGGATTAGATTATATTCCTATCTGGGCAGATGCAAAAGAAGTTATAAAGGTTTATGAGAATAACGTATTGCTATATGATGCCTCTGATGAAGAAAACTCAGTTACTCATTTTGAGATTATTTCAGATGGTTCTGCTATAACTATGACATACAGCGATGCTATTAACAGAGATGAGTCAGCAAGAATACTTTTACCAGCATCTCCAACAGATGTTGCTGAATTAAATTACTCAGCAAGAGGTTTTCCTAAAGGATGGGATTATAGAATGACACTTGAGGTTGGATACTTTAAAGTACCTCAAGATATTGTAAGGGCAACAGAACTTTTGATACACGATATAGAGTGTGGTAAATTAGATTATTACAAGAGATATATCGGAGCATATAATACAGATCAGTTTAGAATTCAATTTGATAAGCAGGTATTTGCAGGAACTGGTAATTTAATAGTTGATAAAATATTAGACAAATATCGTAAACCGATTGAGTTCGTTGGAGTTCTATAATGGTAGTATGCGAACTTCCAGACTTCGCATTTCCTATGCAAGCAGATGTATATCATCCAATAGTTGAGCAAGGTATTTACGGAGAAGTTAAAAAGACTTGGATATTAGATAGAACAATAGCATGTTCTTTTGCTCCAGCAGGGACAGCATTTAAAGAAGAAGTCATACCTAATATAAATATTACACAAGATAAGATACTGCTTGGTCGTTGTAAAACCGATATAAGAATTTCAAGTTTAGAGGCTGCCAACTCAATAACTAATGTAATTATAACAAATATTCGTGACAAGAACTGTAATGAAATATACAAAGAAACCTCTGGCCCACGTGCAGGTAAGTCTACTATATTTGAAATAGCGACACAGGATCCATTTGCTGGACCATTTGGTGATGTAGAATACTACAAACTTATAATCCGTAGATCTGATAATCAGGCGGTAGATGTATGATAAAAATGAGAATTAATTCCACAGCATTTAGAAAAGACATGAATAACATTATGGAATACTCCTTTGGATTTTTAGAAGGAATTCATCGTGGTAAAAAGACTTTATACATGGCTCTTGGCCCTCAAATAACAGAGTTAGCATCACAGTTTGTTGATGCAAATGCTAGAGTTTCTCCACAATTACTTCATCATATTTATGAATGGGAAAAAACTGGAAGTCCAAAAGCAAGACTTTTTGATATTACCTTTACTGTTAATAATTTTGGGCTTGCATTTAATTCTTCTCTAAAACAATCTCAATCAATTAAAAATGGATCAAGAGTTCCATTTTATGATAAAGCAACAATAATGGAAAATGGTGTTGCTGTTACTATAAGACCTAGTAGGTCAGATGTATTAAGATTTGAAGTTGATGGAGAAGAAGTATACACAAGAAATCCAGTTACAGTAGAAAATCCTGGAGGACAAACGCAAGGACAATTTAGAAATGTAATATCTAACTTCTTTGGACTTTATTTTAGACAATCTTTCTTACAAGCAAGTGGTCTTGCTGGTTATTTTAAATATCCAAAAGTATATGCAAGAAATATGGCTAAAGGTAAAAGTGGTGGAAAGTCTGTAGGAATTAAGACAGGGTATCAATGGATAGTTAACGCAGGAGTTGCAAGATGACAGAATCAACATCAGTATTAAATACACCAGTGTTATGGATTAATAAATATTTGCAGGAAAAACTTTCTATTTTGATATCAGAAGAAGTAAATAATAGAGGCCTGTGGTATGGTACTATTAATTATAGTAAAAATGATTTAGTTGAACACTCAGGTGTATATTATGTTGCTAAAAGAACATCAACAAGCAAAAGCCCTAATTCAAGTCCAGATGACTGGCAAATTTTTGATATATCTCCAGACCTTGTTCCATTTTTCCCTACTGGACCCTCAACGCTAGAAACGCTACAGACACAGTTTCCAGAAAACGGCACAATGGCTGTGTATGACAGAATGTTTCGTATGCGTAGAGGGCCATTTCCACATATAAAGTGCGAACAATTATTGTATTATTTTTATGCTACAGGATTAAGCCCAAGTCTAAGAATGATTAAAATTCAAGAGGCCATAATGAGGCTTTTAGATCGTGGAGATGAGAGTGCCCAAGAACTTAATGCTTGGACCAAGGGTAAGACTTTAGATGGAATGTCCTGTAAGTTTTACTTTCATGACTTCAAAATATATCAACTAGAAGAGGCACGGGATATAGTAGACTTCGGAACAGCCCGAACCTATGCGGGTAACAAGATAATCATAGACTACGACTACCATCAGATGCCAGATATTATAAATCAATAAACAGGCTGTATAATAATCAATGAGGAAACACGCCTTTTATTCTATAAAAAATAAAGAGGTGAAATAAATGGCATATACACGTGGTGATAGTACACAAATCATCGTAGGTGCAGCAGCACTTTTTACGTATGAGAATGGCCCACTACCAGAAGCAGGTATTCTTCCAGGATACACTGCAGATGTTTCTTACAAAACAACTCTTTCCGATGAGGAAGGATTCCGTAACGTAGGATACACAATGAATGGCTTGGAACTACAATTCCAGCCAGACTTTGGTGAAGTTGCTGTTGATCAGGTTCTTGACGTTGCTAAGTTGTTCAAACAAGGCATGCAGGTTAATCTCAACACAACATTTGCTGAGGCTACACTAGAAAATCTTCTCTTTGCTCTCGCAGGCAAGGATTCAGATCTAGGAACAGAAGTAGGAAATCCAAGACTCAACCTTTCAGCAGGCGATATTGGCGAATGTCCAGTAGAGCGTGGTTTGGTTGCAGTAGGTCCAGGAACTGGCGATTGTGCAGACTCAGATTCTATTGAAAGAATTTATGTTGCATATCGTGCACTCTCAATCGAGAGCGTAACTGTTGGAGCAAAGCGTGATGAGGCAACAATGTTTGAAGTTTCATTCCGTCTACTACCAAATGACAACGCATCTTACGGTAAAATCGTAGATCGTTCTCTATAATACAACTTAATAATACAGATGGCCCAGCCCAAAAGGTTGGGCTTTTCTGTTTTTGGTATAATGGATTCATGCCTACTCAAATTTACGATAGTATAATTGTTACTTTAGTCGATGGATCAGAAATATATGTGACCCCTTTAAAAATAAAATATCTTAAACTTTTTATGAAAGAGTTTGAAAGAGTAAGAAATGCTAAAAATGATCATGAGGCAATTGATGCATTATGTTCTTGTGTAACAATAATGATGAGACAGTTTCATCCTAAAATAAAAACACAAGAAGAGTTAGAGAATGCAATAGATCTTCCCACTATATATAAAATATTAGAATATGCTGGAGGAGTTAGTATCAATGAAAAATCCGATGAGTCTGTAAAGGATCAGGCAACAAAAGGAGGGGCCACTTGGGAAGAACTAGATTTAGCAGAATTAGAATCCGAAGTGTTTCTTCTAGGAATATGGAAGGACTATGAAGAACTAGAATCGTCTATGTCTATGCCAGAATTAACATCTACTTTAAAAATAAAAAGAGAAATAGATTATCAAAATAAAAAGTTTTTGGCAGCCATTCAGGGCGTAGATCTGGACAAAGAAAGCGGTAAACAAAATGCCTGGGAAGAAATGAAGGCTAGAGTATTTAGCAAAGGTAAAGCAGCAAATTCTAAAGATGTTTTGGCCTTGCAGGGGGCAAATGCACAAAAGGCTGGATTCGGTATTGGTATGGGCCTAGACTATGAAGATTTAACTAAAAAATAAAACCTCGCTATGGTATAATTATTTCACTACCTTAAGGAGGAGAAATGGCTACAACCGTGCAAGAAGAGAAAGAAATTACTCTTATTGATGGCACAAAAATTAAAATCAGACCACTTAAAATATCACTGCTTCGTCAATTTATGAAGAAGTTTGAAGGATTGGCAGAAGTTCAAGAAGATAATGACAAGTCTATGACTTTGCTTATCGAGTGTGTTCAGATCGCTATGCAACAATACAAGCCAGAATTGGCAGAAGATCTTTCTAAACTGGAAGACGTGTTGGATTTACCAACGGTCTATCAAGTTGTTGAAGCAGCATCAGGAGTGAATCTTTCAGATACAGCACTTCTCGCTTTAGCACAGCAGTAAAAAAATTAATACAGGAGGCGGTTAATGGCAGGAGATGTAAATAGCAACATTTTTATTAATGTTGATACTTCTTCGGCTATGGCACAACTACGTGCCCTCGAAAAAGAATTAACTGCTCTTAACCGTGCTCTTGTTGTAGGAACAAAAACTGCAGCCCAGGCCCAGTCTAAATATGCACAAGGATTACTTCATAATGTAAACGCAACTGGTCAGTGGACAGCGTCCATGACTAGAATGAGCACTGCATCAGAGCAGTTTGCTAATAGTTTAGACAGATCTAAATTATCATTAAAAGAATACTTCCGTTATGGAATGGCATCTACTAAAACATTTGGTAGAGTTTTTGGTAGTGAATTTGATACCGTATCTAAGTTAGTTCAGAAACGTGTAAAGACTTTACAACAACAATACGTCCAATTAGGTCGTGATGCTCAGGGTGCAATGAACGCCCTTAAGTTTACACCAAAGGCATTAAACTATAGAGATGTAACCACTCAACTAATGATGGCGACTCAACGCCAGCAAATATTTAACAAATTACTTGATGATGGATCAACCAAACTTTTAAATTTTGGTAAGAATACTCAGTGGGCTGGTCGTCAATTAATGGTTGGTTTTACAGTTCCATTAATGCTATTTGGAGCACAGGCAATCAGAGTATTTAAAGAAATAGAAACTCAGACAATTAGATTTAAAAAAGTTTATGGAGATATTTTTACTGATCCTGGTCAAACAGACTTAGCATTAAAAAATATTAGAGCCTTGGCTGATGAATACACTAAGTATGGTGTAAAGGTCGCAGATACAATCAAGATGGCAGCCGATGCTGCTGCTGCGGGTAATTCTGGAAAACAGTTAGAACAGATTGTAGAGCAAACAAATAGACTTGCAGTTCTTGGTGGAGTTACACAAGAAAAAGCATTAGAAACTACAATTGCATTAAAGAATGCTTTTCAAATTGGAGCAGAAGATTTAGATCAAACAATTAACTTTTTAAACGCAGTAGAAAACCAAACAGTTGTTGCTTTAGAAGATTTAACAGAAGCAATTCCAAGAGTAGCCCCAGTTGTTCAGCAACTAGGTGGAGACGTTAAAGATCTAGCATTTTTTATGGCTGCTATGCAAGAAGGTGGTATTAGCGCAGCACAAGGTGCTAACGCACTTAAGTCTGGTCTTGGTTCCTTGATTAACCCAAGCAATAAGGCAGCAGAAGCAGCAGCAAAAGTTGGAGTTAATATAAGAGGAATTGTAGAAGCAAATCAAGGAAATCTAAGAAATATTGTAGTTGGTTTTGCTCAAGCGCTAGAACCATTAACAGATTTGCAAAAAACAAGAGTTATTGAAGACGTATTTGGTAAATATCAATTTGCTCGTATTTCAGCACTTTTAAATAACGTTACAAAAGATGGAACTCAGGCTGCAAGAGTTCTTCAATTAGCAAATTCATCTGTAGAAGAACTTGGTATTTTAGCAGAGCGAGAATTGGGTGTTCAGGCAAATTCTTCAATGAACAAGTTTGTTGGTGCAGTAGAAAGACTAAAGGCTGCAATTGCTCCAGTCGGAGAAGTCTTTGCTAAAACTCTAACTCCCGTTATTGAATTTATAACAAAAATGGCAGAAAGATTTAATAAATTACCAGATGGTGTTAAAAAAGCAATAGCAGTAATTGGCGGTATTGTGGGTGGATTGGGACCTATATTCCTAATGACATTTGGTTTAATGGCTAATGCTATGGCTAATGTTATGAAAGGATTTAACTTACTTCGTAAAGGATATCAGCAATTAGCGTATGGATCTTCTGATGCTGCTTTAAAAACACAATATTTAACACAAGAAGAATTAGAAAATATATCTGTTACAAATGCTTTATATTCTACACACGATAGACTTTCTGCAGCATATAAAATAGAATCAACAGCACTTGGAGCACTGATTGCTCAGTATGGCACTGCAACAAATGCAATGAGAAACTTTTCAATGGCTAATCCAGGACTCTTTGTTCCTGGAAAAGGTGTTCCGCCAATTCGTCGTGCTGGTGGCGGTGAGGTAAGTGGGCCAGGAACTTCAACATCAGACTCCATACCAGCATACTTGTCTGATGGAGAATATGTCGTAAATGCAAAGGCTGTAGATACTTATGGAGTTGAAACATTTGAGGCTTTAAATGCTCGCAAATTTGCTGGCGGTGGTCCAGTATTTAAGAACGGTATTCCAAGGATGTTTACTGGTGGACTACTCTCAAGAATGATGCAATCAGTGATGCCAAAAACAAGATTGGGAGTTGTGCCATCAGATGGTTTTTCTTTGTCTGGTTTTACAGGATTAGGCTCAAGAGTTTCTGCATCTAGACTAGTTCCTTCAAAGCCTACCTTTAAAAAGATTCCTTGGCAAGAAGATCCCTCAGATCCAAAATCTTTAATTATTTCAGATCCAACTACAGGTCAAAAATTTAAAATTGCTAAAACAAGTAAGGGAGGATTTGATAGACTTTATGATGATTTAGTTCAACAAGGCAGAATTCAAAAACGTGGAGCAAGACCAGAGATGTCTCCAGAAGAATATCTAATTCATAGATTATTTAAAAAATATAAACAAGGTAAACCATTAACACCACTTAACGTTTTAGGACAGGCTGGATCTGCAGGAAAATCTCGTGTAAGAGTTACTGGAGTAAGTGAAGCCAGAGGTCGTTGGGGACGATCTGTAGACAAACCAAAAGTTAGAGCACTACAACAATTTTTTGACAGAGAAAAAGATCACTTAAGATCAGTTCTTCCAAAAGAAGTTTTTGATACATTACAAGCAAATAATAGTTTTGTTGTTTCTCCATCTCATATTATTTCTGCTGGAAGGAATCGTAAAGTTTCTGATTGGGCAAGAGAAAAGATATTAAGAGACACGTCTTTGGTTAATTTTGGAATGAACTATTTGACAAGATCAGGAGCAAGGCTTCCAAAAAATACTCCACATCCTACAACACAAGCAGAAGCAGAGAATGTTATTAAGGCCATAGAGTTACTAAAAACTCAAGGTCCACTAGCCCCAACTCTTCAAGGAACTTTAGAAGCCTTAAAATATAGAAATCAACAAGGATTTTATAACAATTATGCTATAAAAGATACCGATCTTGGATTAAAGATGGGTGGACAAGTTAAAAAATATGAAAATGGCGTATTCTCTGTCCCTGGCCCAAAGGGTGCTGGCGATGTAGTCCCTGCAATGTTGTCTCCAGGCGAAGCGGTAATTCCAACGGCAGAGTCAGAAAAATATAGACCATTAATTAGATCTATCATTGCAGATAAGGTTCCTGGATTTGGCACTGGACGTACTGGAATAGATGATCCGTGGGACACTCCTTCAAACGCTCCTAAATCAAGAGGTGACATACTAGCAGATAAGATATCAGGCAAAGTTGCAGACGCAACTACCAGGTCTGGAATTTTGGGAGGTATCGCTAGAAGAATTACAAGCGCAGTAGACAGAGCAGCAAATTCTGGTCCAACCCCTATGACTTCGATGGAAAGAAACGCAGCAGCAAGAGGGGTTCCGCCAACCCTAGCCCAGCCGTTTATGGCACTTAACAATACTGTTGCTGCAAATACTGCAGCAGTACAAGATGGTACTGATACTACACAAACATCTTCTAAAACTGCAAAACAAATTGCAAATGAACAGAAAAAACTAAAAAAGACACAAGGTGTTGGCGGATACTTTAGAGGTTTTGGAAAAGTGCCAGATGTTGATCCAGAAACTGGAAGACCACTAAGTTATCAAGAAAAAACAAATTATAGACAAAATAATAGGATGCAAAGAACACAGGCAATGATGGGTCCTTCTATGGCGTTAAGCATGGCTGGATCCATGGGGATGATGTATGGAATGAGTAAGCCAGATAGTTTTGCTGGCCAAAATATGGGTTTGTTGATGGGAATAACAGCACTTGGATCTTTATTGCCTCTTCTTAATAGTCCTATGAAAATGCTTATTGCATCCGTTGTTGGTTTAGTTGCTATCTATAAAATGCAGTCTAACGCAATTAAGCAATCAATTTTAGACGGTCAAGAACAAGCAAAAGCAATGTCTATGACAACATCAAAACTTGAGGCATTAGGAAAATATACACAACAGGTTTCAATAACTCAAGTTAGTGCTGCTCAAAGGGCTGCAAGAACAACAGAAATTACACCAGTTAATCAAACATTTGGTTTTAATTTTCTTGATTCTGAAACTGGTAAACAGTTTAAAAAAGATTTTGATAAAACTGTAGATCAATTTGGCACACAAGTTGCATCGAGAAACTTAGCAAGTCAGTTGTCAAGCGCTGTTCAACAAGGAGTATTCACTGCAGAAGAAGCAGAATCGGTTGCTACATATCTTGCAAGATCTTTAAAAGATACTGTTCTTGAGGCACAGTTAAGAGGTAGAATTATCGAACTTGTCGGACCTAATGGAGAAAATCTTTCAAAAGATCCATACGCTTTAAATGTTAGCATAATGGCAGATGCAAGGTCTTTAGAGCAGGTAATGCTTCAAAAACTTGAATCAACAATGAAAGATATAGATGCTGGACTATTAGGAGTTTCTGGATCAAGGCAAGCAAGTGGAAAACCTGGAGGATCAATTGTTGGAGACCCAAGAAAATGGAATGAAGGTCTTCAGTTAGCAATAACAACTTTAATTGCTGGAGGAATATCTTTTGGCAAGATATTTCCTAAATTAAGAGATATGCTAGCAGTAAGCATGGCAGGAATTGGAAGTATTGCTAGTAAGGCTAGATTAGGAAAAACAGTTTTTTCAAATGTTATGGCTGGAGGAGCCATTGCAACTTCTCGTTTACCAGGCGGAACTCTAAGAGGAGGGGGTGCAGCAGTTAAGGGTGCCGAAACAGCATCAAAAGCATCAAAAGTAGGACGAGCCATTACTGGCGTTCGTGCAGCAGGAGCAGCAGTTAAAGGCGCATCTTTAGTGGCAGCAGGAGCAGGTTCTACTGTTGGTGGTGTAGGAGCAATTCCAGGATTAGTAAGTTTTGCAATAAGTTCTGCAATTTTTGGTGGTATAGAACTTGGATTAAGACAATGGCAAAGAGGAGAAGAAAAGAAAGCAATTGCAAAGGTCGCTGGACAAATTGCTGGTGTTACTACAGAAAATTTAGCATTGAGTCAACAAGGTATTGATGCAATGAATGCTGAGTATAATGCAGCAATTGAAAATCTTAATATAAGAAAAAAGCAGGCAACTAATGCAGCAGAAAGGGCAAAACTAGAAGAATCAATTTTAGACCTAGAACAAAAAAGAGATACGGCTGTATCTGAATCAAGAAAACAACAGGCCCAAATTCTTAAAGATGCAGCAAATTATCTTGATCAAATTGAAAGTCAGGGAGCAAAAGATAAATATGTAGAGGCTTATTCAGAACAGTTTAAGAAAAAATTTAAAGATGATCCATTTATGAAGGCTAGAGGAGAATCTTTAATGACCACAATGAAAGAGCAAGGGGCAGACCAAAAAGCAACTATACAAGTTCAAGCATTAGTAACTTCAGATCAATTAAGTTTGGGTCAGGCAGAAGCACTTGTTACAACTCTTACAGCCGATGGAGGAAATTTAGAAAAACAGTTAGACCTAGTAATAAAGACTACGGGAATAGAAGGTTTGACAAGATATGCAGAAATCACACAATATTTAAATGATAACTCAAAAAAACAATTAAAGCAAGTTGTAAATCAAGGATTGCTTAGTGGTCAAAAGGATGCAATTGAAGGATTATACTCTTCATTAGAAGAGTTAATTAAATTACCAGATTTTGTAGGCATAGACCTTGATATTGAAATAGATCCAGATGATATAAGGCAATTAAAAATTATTGGAAAAGATGTAAATGCATTAAAGAAACAATTTGATGGAAAGCCAATAACCTTAGAAGCATTAACAAAATATCAACAAGAACTAAATGGGCAAGGTGTAACTAATAATGTTTTAGACACTGCAATTAAAAATTGGCAACTTCTACAGTCATTAGATCCAAGCGTAAGGCTGCAAGCAATGATGAGTTTGCAAACTTTAAACATTAGTGATAGCATAACTGCTGATACAGCATCTGAACAAAAAGCAGCATTTTTAAAAACTGAAAGAGGAAAGAGTCTTAAAAAATACTCAAATGTTCCTGGAGGACAGGATTTATTTGATAAAGAATTTGCAGCATATCAAAATTCTGCTGCTGGTAGAAAAGTAGCACAAGACTACATAACAGATCTTATGAATAGAATATTTCCAAAAGCCAAAGTAGACACTACAAAGAAGGGCGGACCTGTTACAGAAGAAGGCAACAAGGGCGCAATGGATGTAAGTTGGTTATCTGAATTATTACAAAAACTTAAATTGTTTAGAGAGTCAACCATAGATTCAACTGGAACATTTAAAGAATTATTAGGCCAGGTAGAAAAATATTTTGGTGCTAAATTATTTAAGGCTAATCCAATGCTTACTGCTCTTGATAAACAGCGTAGTGCAATTGAACAAATTAAAAAATCATCTGCTGATGCTGGAATAACTTTGTCAAGTTCTTTTATTAATCTTTTAGAAAGTCTTGATGCTGAGGCTTTTGAAGATATTGCCAAAAAATTATTTACTATAAATTCTGAAGGAAAATATGCTCTAAAACTTCTCCCAGGTGTTGCAGAGCAAATGGCAAAAATGGAACCAGAGGGCAGAGTAGTAAAGCCAAATCAAACTGTAGTTGGAGTTATAAATGAAGCATTTAAGGCTGGAAATCTTGTAGACTTTATTAATAAGCAAAGAGATGCTATAGCACAAACAAAGAGTCTTACAGGTGCATTTATAAAACTAACTGACGGCACTCTTGGTTTTAAGATGACAGCAGATCAAGCAGCAAAAGTAATAAGCGATCTTCCAGGCATGGCAGAAGACATTGCTAAGGGAGTAATGAAACTTTCTCAAGATGACATAGATGGAATTAACAAGAGTCTAAAAGAATATTATTCTACTTTAGCAAAATCTAATACTGAGAAATTATTGCCAGCCACATCAGTTATTGAAAATCAAACTAAAGCACTAGACGCTCTAGTAGCAGAAAATATTGATTTAGATGTTGCTCTAAAAATAATTCAAGATCAGGCAATGGCAGCATACATAGCACTTGATCCATCAGTAATTAAAGGTGACCTAGCAGAAGTTATTCAACAATTTGTAACTCTTGAAGAAGTAGTTAAAAAATTAGAAGACAGTACATTTTTTAAACAAAGAACAGCAACACTTCAACTTAAAAAAGACTTTGCTGCTATTGCTCCACTTCTTCTAGAAATGGGATTAGATCTTGAAGATATAAACGCAATATTAAGTAATCCTAATCTTGCAAAAGCATTTATTCAAGATTTAAAAGATGGTAAATTAGACGCTGAACAATTAAAAACATATATTGATGAAATTCCAGAATATAAAAGAGTTGAATTAGAACTTAAACTTTCTACAAGAGAAGGCAAGGAAGAAGAATTTGACAAACTATTTAATAAGGCAATGGAATACTATGACTTACTAGAAGGTAAAATTGAGGATGACTTTGAGCCGTTGCTTGAAAGTGCTCAAGATAAAATTGATGCTACTCAAGAAAAAATTGAGGGCATCAATGAAGAGATTAAAGACTTCCAAGACAATATAGATACAAAACAAAGAAAAATTGAGTTAGAAATAACAAGACCAATTGATGTATTACAAAAAGAATCTAATGCTTTAGGCAATGATCTTGACTTAATGAATAGAAGTGCTGATGAAATAACTAAGAGATATGACGAGCAGGCAGAGGCCTTAACAAAAGTTTCTGAGATAAATTCAAGAATAGCAAACCAACAAAAACAACAACTAAGTCTGGCAGATGCATTATCTCAAGGTGATATTTCTGCTGCAGCATTAGCAGCACAAGAAATCAGAGCAACATCGGCAGAGGCAATGCAAGAAGATCAGTTGGGTATTTTAGGCGCAGCAAAAGAAAGAGATATAGCCAATTTAAGAAGCAAAGGCGGACTAACTAGGTTACAAATAGAAAATCGTCAATTTGCAATAAGTCAAGAAATATATGCTTTAGAGCAAAAGCGAGAAGTTGAATTATTAGCAATTAGAGATATCGAAGATAAGATTTATGACATAAAGGAAGGCAGATTAAAACTTGCACAAGATGAACTAGACTTAGCAAATAAGGCTTTAAAAGATTATCAAAATCAAAGAGATGCTGCTATAGAAGCAGTAGACAGACAGCGTGAGGTATGGAGAGATGCTAAACTTGCAATTGGATTTGCAAGAATAGATGCTGGTTATTATAATGATGTGATTTCATTCTCTAATACATTGATTGATTTAATGAAAGATGGTTGGCTTGGAGTTGGAGATGCTATTCTTGCTGCCGTCGCTGCTCTTGCTCTTTACAATGCTGCACTTAAGAAACCTGTTAGTTTTGAAGAGGCTCAAGCAAAAGCCCAAGCAACTCTTACTGGTTATTTAGATAATTTTGGTACTCAACTTGGAAATGCAGATCAGCAAATAGTTGATCTAGAACTTAAGATTGCAGAGGCAATGGAGAAAGGCCAAGATACCACCGCATTAGAAGCACAGTTAGCAGCCTTGAGAGAATCTACTGAAGTATTAGCAGACAATATGTATGATGTAGCAAAAACGCTTGATAAGGTTGATAATGCAACAAACATTGCTGGAATTAATCGTGCAGTTTCTCAAGGTACCAGTGTTTTAAAAAATCCTTATGGAGATATAGATGTTGAGTGGGACGGACCAATTTGGGTTCCTGGAGATAGAGATGGTGGAGCAGGGGCAGACTTTGTTCAGGTAGCATCTAAAGGTGGAATAATCAAGCCAAAATATCTGCGTAAGGGTGGAATGACAAGTCCATTATACAGGCCTATGGGAGGATTAATTCCATATTTCTTGGGTGGTGGATTTGCTAAAGGAACAGATACAGTTCCAGCAATGTTGACTCCTGGAGAGTTCGTAATGAGCAGATATGCTGTAAATGCTCACGGAGTAGATAGAATGAAAGCAATTAATAGTGGTGACTCAATTGGAGAGTCAGTGTATAATTATAGTATCAATGTAAATGTTAAGTCTGATGCAAACCCTGACGAAATTGCACGGGCAGTAATGACACACATTAAGCAGGTAGACTCAAAGAGGCTTAGAGGAGCACAAATATAATGTCAACATCAGGATACATGACGGGTAGAAAAAAGTATCAAAGACCACAAGCAATGCTATGGTCAGAAAACTCTGGTACCTTAATATCTGGAAAATATGTTCCTAATGGTTTGGAAATAGGTCAGAATCCAGGATCAGAAACAGATGAATCAGTTTATAATCAATTTTTAATATTATCTGATGACAATAGATCATCAATTGATTTTACTACAACTAGAATAGAAACTCGTGAAAGAATGATTAACGGAAGAATGAGATCTCATCATGTAGCAGACAAACTAAACATTTCTACTTCGTGGACAATGTTACCTTCCAGATCATATTACACAGTTCCCGATTTTAATGCTACTACTGGCTTATCTCCATATACTGGATCAAACGATTTAGAATATACAACAGACGGTGGTGCAGGTGGTGCAGAGATACTTGATTGGTATGAGAATCATCAGGGTCCTTTCTGGGTTTATCTTGCATATGACAAATATCCTAATTTTGGAAAAGATGCCAATGCATATACTCATCTTGCACAATATAATCAATTAATACAAATGTTTTTTTCTGATTTTAACTACAGTGTTGTTAAGCGTGGCGGAAGCAATTTTGACTTCTGGAATATTTCTGTAACTCTGGAAGAAGTATAATGTTCCAAGACGAAAATCTTAAAACACACCTAGAAACTTCTCCTACTGTTAGGACTCAGTCTGCCATCATTGCAGAATGGAATATGAATATTGCAAACAATATTTCTAAAATAGGAAATTATAGGTATAGACCAACAGCACCTAACGATACGCTAGATCCTGACTTTAAATATAGAACAGTACCAAACACTTTTGATGTCAATGATATAGGAAATTTTTATACTGGAGCAACTGATGCAGATATAAAAGTTGATGGCGGAATCGACCCAAATGGTAATTCGCAACCTTGGTTTTTATTAGCACAAAATAAAAAAAATGAAATGCTGTATTCTTTAGAAGATTGTTTTAAAAGATTTAGGCCAAGATCTGGTATAAATAAGGCTGCATATTTTCCAGGAAAAAAATTTCATCATTCTAATATGAACATGTCAAATAGACCAAGATACTATATGGCAGATAAAAATGATAACTTTAAATACTGGACTTCCTTCAGAACAGATTCTGGAAATTTACGAGGTATAGCAAATAAACTAGTTAATGGACAAAATTATATAGACGACACAGTGCCATTCGTAGTCTATGATAAAGCAATACCAGCCAATAGAGTTATTATTAAAATGCAAACAAATGTTGGCTCTGTAGACCTTGGACCATTTTCTAACTCATCGGGATCATTTGCAGATCCTTTGTATGGAGATTCAAATAAGACTACGCCATTAAAATGGAAGATACAGTCATTACAAAACAATAATTGGGTAGATATTATATCTTTTAATTCTGGTACTACAAGAAGAGATGGCACTCCAATAATTAAAGATGATGGATATGTTGAACTTTCTTATGGATTGATTATACCAGATAAATATAAAGATTCTTTTATTAATGCTGAAGAATATACAAGTGCATCTTTTCTTCCAGAAAAATCTATTGAGGGCTACGCTTATTTAATTAAAACAGATGAGTCTGATATTGGTCAATACTATATTTGGTTTGATAATGATTATGAAACTTTTACACCAGAATATGGCTGGACATTAACAGAAGAAACTGTAAATCGTTCAAGTCATTTTGTTACAAATTTTGTAAATCCATCAAAATTTTTATCCGCTTCAGAAAATAAAAATGTATATCGTGAGTTTGAATATATAAAAGGTTTAAGAATTATTGTTGATACTATGAATAAAAATAATTCAACATTTGATCTTATAGAACTATCTCCAAGACTAAGTGCAGATATATCAGACAAGGTGCTAAGTTTTAACTTATCTAAGACTGCTTCAGATTTAGGAACTAGCGGACTCCCAGTCGGACAACTATTAGCATCAAATGGACAACTAGAAATATTTGATTATGATAATTCTTTTAATGAAAACAATGAATCAAGTATAATAAAAGATTATGCATCTAATAATTTACAAATTAAATTTTACGATATAGTCGTTAATGTTGACGGATATGATTACTTTGTTCCCATAAAGACAATGTACTCTGAGGGATTTTTTGGTTTTTCTTATTCTAATAGAAAGGTTGATATTACCTTAAGAGATTTATATTTTTACTTTGAATCAGTAAAAGCACCAGAAATGCTTGTTCCAAATGTTTCTCTTAGTTACGCAGTATCGTTATTGTTAGATTCTATAGGATTTTCTAATTATGCCTTTAAAAGAGTGTTTCAAGAAAAAGAATTAACAATACCATTTTTTTATGTAGCACCAGACAAAACTATTGCAGAGGTATTAAACGACCTTGCTATATCAACTCAAACTGCAATGTTCTTTGATGAATATAATAATTTTATAATGATGAGTAAAAACTATATGATGCCATCAAGTTTAGACAGAGATATAGACATAACCTTAATTGGATCAAATGATCTTACGGACATCGGTGTTGTTGAAAATAAAGATACACAAAATAAACTTGCCAATATTATTGAGATATCTTCAGAAGAAAAAAATGTTTATAATGATGGAGTAATCAATTACGATACTAGATACATACAAAGATCTTATGGAAGTTTAAAACAGGCATCAATGATTGACAATGAAGTTGCTGCAAAAAATTGGATATATAAACCAGTCCTACTTTGGGAAATAGTGGGAAACAAAAATCTTAGATCAATTAATAATGAAACTAGTGATCAGTCTTCTTATAACCTTTCTGCAATTCCATTAAATTCTAACTTGTCTTCTAATGTTCCTAGCGTTGTAAATAATACTTTAATAAACAATGTAATAGATTTAGGAGAAGCCGTTTATTGGTTAGGAAGACACAATGGATATTTTTATGCTAACGGAGAAATAATAAAGTTTGATGCAGTACAATACAATATTCCTGGAACAGAAAAAAATATTATAAGAGAAGAAAACAACGGAACAATTTCATACAGCACAGAAACAGTCGGTGCAGTTGGAAATGTCTGGATTAGCAGTAATCAAGAGTATCAAGACTATATGTCTAAACTTTCTTTTAATGGTAAAATATATCCGACTGGTTTGGTAAGGATATATTCTGTACCAAAATACGAAGAAGTTAATGGAATAACCGTAATGAAAAACGGAGAAGTCGCAACACATGGACGTGGTCAATTTGGCACCTCTGTGGTGTCACACGATGCAGGACTAAACTCTCATTGGAATAATGATTCTTATGTTCGTGGTATTAATATGGAAAGCAAACATTTGTTTGGATTAAACGAACAAGATATTTTAGATAATGATGATATAGTCGCTAAGTCTCTCGGCACATCTATTCCAGCAGGACCGAATAATACTAAGGCAAAAGAAACAACTAGGTCTAGCATAATTAAAAACTTTTTATCTCACTCATATGTTAATGAATCTCAAAACAATACAAACAAATCTACACAAGCAGGATCTGTTCAGGCCTCTGCTTTGGTAATGAGTGGTCCTTCTTTTAGCACTATAGAAACTCCATTAGGTTTTGTTTCTTATCAATATAAACCACTAGACAATAAATATAAACATTTTGGTACAAGAATGAGAGTTATAGGAAAACTTGAAGTAAGCGAAACTAAAGAACAAACTCCAGTTAATGCCATGCCAGTATATGTTTTGCCAGGAAGTCAGCCAAATCAACAATTAAATATTTCTGGAGGATCAGGTGGAATTGGAGTTATGGTTAATCCAAGTACTAACGTAGGATATTACTTTGAAATTATTGCATTAACAGAAAAAAATATAAGCGAGTATTCTTCAGAAATAGATAACCTTCACAATATAATATTTTATAAGGTTTATTCAGATTCAAACGGAAAAGCAATCCCTATAAAACTTTGGGGAGGGCTTAGTAATATTATTGTTGACGATGGCAAGTTTACTGGTCAATCTAGAATGCTTGGCGAACAAAATCCAACCGTATACGATCTTGCAGTAGAGTATCAAGACATAGGATCTTCTAGAAGATTTTATTTATATATGAATAATAACTTAATCAAGATTGTTGATGATTCTTCACCTTTGCCAATTTATAACAATGTTGCCTTGTTTGTTCGTGGAGGATCAAAGTGCATGTTTGAAAATGTATACGCCCTTGCAAATAATTATAGTCAAAATACGGCATCAGATATAGATACTCCAGTTTCAGCAGCATTTGGAGATGAACATATAACAACAAACGAATCTTTCAGAAAGTATGCAATGTCTGGCATGGTACAAGCAACTTATTTATCAGGAATTAATATGAGTCAGCCACCATCTTTTAATATTTATTTTGATGAGTTTGGAACAATTATGAGAGAGGCTGCATACTTAAAAATTAAATATGATAAGGCATACCCTGCACTATATGCACAACTTTCTCCAACCTTTAATAGAATAAAAGGATATGCAGTTTCTGGATTTAAGGCAGGTTCGTATGGTGCCGAGTTTATGTTATTTAACGCTACCGATACAGCGCTTAATCTTGATGAAACAAGTGGAAACTATTTAAGAATTCAAGGTATTACTTTTACACAAGAATCAAATGATCAATTAACCGTTGATTCTTATTTTGCAAAAAATGCAAACTTTTCTGATCCAGCAATAGGAAAAGACGGATTAATTATTTCTCCACTTAGATCTGCATTAGATTATGACAAAATAAAAACTAGCAGACTTACTTATGGTAAAAAAGAATTTTCATTAAATCCAGTTTATGTACAATCAAATGATGACGCAAATGATTTAATGTCCTGGCTAATTAGCAAAATGCTTAAACCAAGAAAAAATATTGGGGTTAAGGTTTTTGCTAACCCTATAATTCAATTGGGTGATATTGCAAATATAAAATATAAAGATAATTCTAACAATGATATAATATCTTCAGAAGATAAAAGATTTGTTATTTATCATATGGAATATACTAAAAATAGTAATGGTCCAGAAATGACATTATATATGAGTGAGGTGTAAATTGTCAACAGTTAATAGTACCCCCAACTTACCTTCATCAAGCCCCACCCCTAATCAAAATGTTAAAGCAGCAACTCCTGATATTATTCTTTTTGATGACGAAACCACACCTATAGAAATAATGACAGACCTTATATTTGAAAATATAGGTGGTCAAGAACTTATAAATATTTTACGATCTGATATTATAAATGGACAAAATGTTTCTTATCAGCCAATAAAAAATCTAACTAACTTATACTTTCAGTATAATCCACAAAATATTTTAGCGTTACAAGATACTGACTCAAACTATTTTAAAAAATTTCCTATCAATTTTTCAAGCAAAGTGCCATCTTACGGCACTGGTCCAAATGGGTCAATAGTCTACATAGACCCAGAAACTGGAAACCTCGTCATCAATGTGGTTAATTTGGGGCGGGATGAGCAGGTAGAAGTTTCAATAGTCTCTGACGGAGAAGTATTAGATGATACAATATATGAGGTGAATCCATGATTACAAATACAGGAAAAGGCATATTAGCAAAATATTTAATTGGTCAGGCTCCAGCCTATGCCTCTTATCTTGCGATAGGCTGTGGAGCAAAGCCATTGGCAACAAATCAAAATTTTGGAGATTATTCTGCAAAGCAATCTTTAGACTTTGAAATGTTTAGAGTTCCAATTACATCAAGGGGATATGTTAACGAAGATGGTTTGGATAAAATAGTTCTTACAGCAGAACTTCCAACAGATGAAAGATATGAGATTTCTGAGGTTGGAGTTTATTCTGCTGGAGCAAATCCATCTGCTGGTGCATACGATAGTAGAACATTGTTTGCATTTACAGTAAATGAAAACTGGGAATACCACGATCAAACTTCTGCAACAGAGTTACCAATAGTTTATGAACCACTAGATGGAACAAATAATGATAATATTATTAATCAGCCATATGAGGCGTTTCAGACAAACTCTGACAATAGATTATTTACCAATACCGATAGAATTTCAAGATATGAAAGAGCACGTTTTTATAATAATATAGTTATGTTAAGGGGAGACTCTGCGAACTTAACAGTATCTGGAGACAACTTAAATATAGGAACAGGCTCAAACCACATTCACCTTCTTGGTGTAGGTCTAGATTTTAACTCTAATGCGCCAACTGATCAAATTAAACTAGCATTTAGCATTATCAATAAAGATCCAGATCCATCTATTGTTCCTGATGAAGTAAGGATATTATTAGAATTTGCAGAAAGCGACACGGCTGGAAGTGGGGAGTCTGCCAGATTTGAAGTCATAATGGAAGCAGGGGATTATAATTTTTCAACAAATAGATATTATGTAGTAACTAAACAATTACAAGAATTGTACAAGACTACTGGTTTCACATGGAACAATGTTTCTATTATAAAAATATATTCTACAGTAATTAATGATGGATCTCCTTCTGAAGATTTTTATATTGGCCTAGATGCAATCAGATTTGAAAATGTATCTACAACAAACCCAGTTTATGGAATGACTGGTTATACAGTTCTAAAAAATGTAAATGCAGAAACTGTTATTAAAGCAGCAAATACAAGTAATTACATAGAATTTAGATTTGCCCTGGATGTGCAATAGTGCCTACACCAGATGCTGGAATTAAAAAAGTTATAATTTCTAAATCTAAACTGCCTGGATTTTTTGGTGAAAATAGAAAATATCTTTTACGATATAGATTTATATCAGAAGACAAAAACAGAATTTCTCATTGGTCTCCAGCGTATAAAATTATAGCAGAAGATACTCCCTCAGAAATTTTAAATAGTATGATTATAGACACAACAAATAAGGTTATTAATTTAGCGTGGCAACCACAGGCAGGAATGGAAGAATATTACATATATGTAAAATGGAATAACGGTGGTTGGCAATATTATACTAAAACATCGCAAACCAACTATTCTATAGTTTATGACGCAACAAAAACATATGTTCACATTGCCGTTCAAACAAGCACAATTCCATTAGAAAAATTTAATGACGCAACTCTTTTTGAAAATGAGGGCAGTCTGATATAATTAGACAGGAGGAATAATGGCAAAAATACCATCACCAGAACCAGGGCAACCGATAGATGTATCTTATATAGATCAGATAGTACGTGCTATAAATGATTTGTCTGTTCAGGTTTCCCCCGCAATTTATAAATATGTTACAGTAGACGTTCCTAACTTTACATCTCAAAGTGCAAAAATATCTGAGACAAGAGTTATAGCAGGATATGTTGATGTTGTTAAAAGCAGCAACCAGAGTGTTGGAAGCCAGCAACCTTTTTCATATCAATTTAAACCAGAGTTTAAATATCCCCCAATCGTAACAGCATCACCTGTAAATATTGGCGGTACAGAAGCAGGTAAAAATATCAATGTAGTAATAAAGACAATTACAACATCAAGAGTAGATGGAGTAGTTAATTTTAATTCTTCTGGTGATGTTTCTGTTGGAGTTAATTTAATTATTTTTGGCATACCTAATTAATGATAAAGTGCAAAAAATGTTCACGAAGTATGATGGTAGACAGAGTCTTCAACTCATTATCTCATTTAGAAATTTTTTGTTTAATGTGCGGATCAAGAATTTTTTATCATCCGCCATCTGATTCGGAGGAAGGTAGATGGCTACTAAAAAAGGAAATAGAACGAGCGAAGAGTACAATGTCGCTCCTGTAATACCTGGCAATAAAAAAGTATGGTTCTTAAACAAAGATCTTGTTAGAATTGTGCATTATAACAGATCTAATGGTATTATGTCAATTTATAATATTAATAAAGATAGACTAGAAAGTTGTTTAATTAATGATTTTAAAACTAAAAGAGAACGAGCATATACTGTAGGAGAGACTGCTGATCTTGTTAATAGACATAAAAAATACATGCCTTCATTAATGAAGCGAGGCATTATTCCATTTCCAACGGGATCTCAAAAAGGTGGAGCAAGAGGATGGCAAATAAGATCTTATTATTCTGAATCGCAAGTAAAAGAGATTCGTGATATACTGGCTACATACCATATTGGTAGACCAAGAAAAGATAATTTAATAACAAATGACATTACTCCCACAAAGGCTGAGTTGACGAGACGAATGGGAGATGGTATACTTACATATACAAAGACTGAAGACGGTAGATTTATACCAATTTGGTCAGAATCAATATAACAGAAGGGTATGAAATGGAAGACACAAAAGTATCAGTAACACTTGGCTATACACAAAATCTAGGAAATTTTCAGTCATTAAGATTAGATCTTGGTATTGTAGATTCAAGACGTGATGGAGAGACCATAGATCAAGCGTTTGAGCGTGTATATAAGTTTGTTGAGGATAAACTAACAGAAAAAGTAGCCGAAGCAAAGGTTGAAATAGAAGAAAGCAATTAGTGTGACTGATAAACAGAAGCGATTGGCTCTGTTAAGTAGGTTTGATAAACACTATAAGTTTAAACTAGGACAGGCGCCAAGATACAATAAGTGGGTTGAGCAATGGTCTGCCAATGCTTTAATAGACTCTTACGGCATGGAAGTATGCTATGAGTTACTTGACTATTATTTTGAAGTAACAGAAAATCCTACTTGGAATCATTTTTCTTATATTGCACATGATATACTGGAAGCAAAAGAGCAATACGCTAAAGATATAAAAGAACGAGCAGAGCGCAGGGAAAAAGCAAAGGAGTGGCTGAGTGAATAATACAGAATCAAAATTAATCTCAGCCGTACTAAAAGACAAACAGGCCCATGTTTTGCTTCAGGCTAATATAGAAAATATACTAACTACACATGTAGATGTTTGGCAGTTTATTAGAAAATATTATGAAGCAAATGCTACCGTTCCACCAACAGAGTTAGTTGTAGAAAAGTTTAGAGACTTTGAACCCATAAGTGGTGTTGGTGCGACTAAGCATCACCTTGAAGAATTACAGGCAGAATATTTAACAAATAGTCTTAAAGATATTATTAGATCTGCAGCAACAGATGTTCAGGGTGGACAAGGTTTAGATGCCCTAGAATCTCTTATTACAAAAACCGCAGAACTTAGGAAAAACACAGCAGCCATTCGTGACATTGATGTAACAGATTTAGATTCTGCTGTTGCATATTTTGAAAATCTTAAAAAACAACAAGAGGCTGGGGCATTAGGAATCAAGACTGGACTTCCAGGATTTGACAACTACCTACCCTCTGGAATCATGCCAGGGCAGTTAGGAGTCTTCCTTGCATATCCAGGCATAGGAAAGTCATGGTTGTCTCTCTATTTCGCTGTACAGGCCTGGAAACAGGGTCGTAGCCCAATGATCATAAGTCTTGAAATGTCTGAGGTAGAAGTTCGTAACCGTGTATTTGCAATCATGGGTGAGGGAGTTTGGTCACATAGAAAACTCAGCGCTGGACAGGTTGAGATGGACATGCTTAAATCTTGGCACACAAAGCACGTAACTGGAAAACCAGAGTTCCATATTATTTCAAATGATACTGGTGGAGACATAAACCCTATGGTGCTTCGTGGAAAGATAGATCAATATAAGCCAGACTTTGTTATTGTTGATTATCTACAACTAATGTCACCAAATCAAAAATCTGATAATGAAACTATTCGTATGAAGAATCTATCTCGTGAACTTAAACTAATGGCTATTGCAGAAGAGGTTCCAATTATTGCTATCTCATCTGCTACTCCAGACGATGTTACTAAGTTAGATACCGTGCCTACACTGGGTCAAACTGCGTGGTCACGACAGATCGCCTACGACGCAGACTGGGTACTCGCTCTGGGCAGGGCATCTAATAGTGATATTATTGAATGCGTATTCCGAAAGAACCGTAATGGTTTTATGGGTGAGTTCCTAGTACAGGCTGATTTTGACAAGGGATATTACAGGTATAAGGATTATGAAGATAAGTCAGTATAATATGCTCCATGGAAACATTTCCACACAAGGCTATCAAGCGGTTTGGTCTGGATGGGATTATCGTAGATGACTCAGCCATATACAGACTGCAACAAGAATATATCAGGTTATTGGTATCAGAAATGCGCCTATCTGGATATGCTCCAAGATTTGACATTGACCCAGAATTTACACTATCATATAATGAACAAAAAAATTACTTTGAATTTGCATTAAGCGTATACGGAATATATATAGGGAGAAAAAAGGCAGAATGGATATTAGGGATAGACGGAACCAGACCAATTTATACACAGCCAGCCAAATCAAAAGAGTACTCGCAGGATCTGGCGTAACTGTAGAAAAAGAAACAGAGTCTGAATATATTGTATTTTGTTCTTTTCATTCTAATCATCGCACCCCTGCTGGAGAAATAAATAAATATAGTGGATTGTTCTTCTGTTTCTCTTGTGGCAAGACAGCAGATCTTATAGAATTAGTCATGCATTTTTCAAATAGAACATATTTTGAATCTGTTAGATTTATTAAAAGCAAAGAAGTTGAAACAGATATTTTGTCTGATGTAAATTCTAAATTAATAGAAAAAGAAGATTGGGCAGAATTTGACATGTCAATAGTTCAAAGGCTGCACGAGCAGGCCCTTTTATCAGAAAGAGCAAAAGAGTATTTTATTAAAAGACAGATTACTAAAGAGTCTGTAATTAAATTTAAACTTGGGTATTCTGAAAACCAAGATATGATTTCCATTCCAGTACATAATCATGAGGGTTTGTGCGTAGGGTTTGTCGGTAGATCCGTTGAAGGAAAAGATTTTAAAAATACAACTAAACTTCCAAAATCTAAATTATTGTTTAATCTTAACAGAATCAAGGCAGCATCCAGAGTATATGTGGTAGAGTCATCTTTTGATGCCATAAGACTTGATCAAGTCGGAATGCCAGCAGTAGCAACTTTGGGTGCAAATGTTTCATCAAAACAAATAGATTTGCTTCAAAAATATTTTAGCGATATTAATATTATTGCAGATAATGATGAAGCAGGCGGTAACATGAAAGAAAAGATAGTCGAAAGATTAAATGGAAATGTTACTGTAGTTAACTTAGACGAAAAGTATAAAGACATAGGTGATATGACTGATAAAGAAATATCAAGTATTAATAAAAACTTTGGAGATAATATTTTGGAAATGTTGTCATGAAAAAACATACTGAATGGATATATGCCATTAAGTCAATGTTCAATATTAAATATTGGACAAGGGCAAATACTGTAGAGTTTTTTGCTTTTATGACAAAACTTTTAATAATTTTTCCTGGGTTACTTTTTGGAAAACAATGGTGGTGGCTTTATATTTTTGCTTTAATATCTAGTTTGGCATTAATATGGTCATCAACTGTAAAAACTTTACCTACAATAATAATTTTTAATATTGTTTGGTGCATACTAGCATCTTTAGCAATATTAAAATATTTTGGTATTGTTTTATGACTTTCTACTTGACAAAAAAATACTTATAAGATATACTTAAATAACAACAACAAAGGAGAAAACTATGAGCGTTATTAGGGGATTAAAAAACATCAATGCCCTGCTCGATAAGAAAACAGATGAAAGCGGTCCGAAGGTTCGTTGGCTAAAGTTGGCTGATGGACAAGCAGTAAAAATTAGATTCATTGAAGAATTAGATGAGGATTCCGCAAATTATAACGATAAGCGTGGTCTTGCGCTTGTTGTTAAAGAACACACAAATCCAAAGGACTATAAGCGTAAGGCTGTAGATACTTTGGATACTGAAGGCCGTGACTGGGCTGAAGAAATGTATCGTAAAGATCCAAAAGGAAATAGCGGATGGCGTGGCCGTCTGCGCTTCTACTGTAATGTACTTGTAGATGACGGTATTGAAGATAGGCCTTATGTTGCTATCTGGTCTATGGGTGTTAGCAAGCAATCTTCGTTTAACACTATTCGTGAGTATGCCCTTGAAACAGGAAGCATCTCAAACATTACATGGAAGTTAAAGCGTAATGGTCAGGGAACTGAAACATCATACACTTTGATTCCATCGGCTCCAGATAAGGAACCGTTTAATTGGGAAGGTATTGAGCCATATCCACTAGAGAAAGCATTGCGTCGTGTTCCATATGCTGAACAAGAGGCATTCTATCTTGGATTTGATTCACCTTCATCTACATCAGCGACGAACATCGACTGGTAGTAGATGAACTACGTTCCATTACATTTACATACCCATTTCTCTCTATTTGATGGTATTGGGTTGCCATCCGAATATGTAGATCGAGCAAAAAATTTGGGTATGCCAGCAATTGCAATTACTGACCATGGCTCCCTTTCTGGCCACAGAGAAATGTATCGCATTGCTAAATCTAATGGAATCAAGCCTATTCTTGGCATAGAAGGTTATATGTGTGAGGATCGCTTTGACCAAAGAGATAAAGCGGACCGAACAACTCCACTAGACATGGTTTATAACCATATAATTCTTCTAGCCAAGAATAAGGTTGGTTTAGAAAATTTAAATAAATTAAATGAAATTGCTTGGACAGAAGGTTATTATAAAAAGCCACGTATTGATTTTGAGGTTTTGTCTAAATACAAAGAAGGAATTATAGTTGCTTCTGCATGTCCAAGTGGAATTATTGCTAAGTCCATAGAACTTGGTGAACTTGGTATGGCAAAGAAATATATTAAATGGTTTAAAGAAACATTTGGTGATGATTATTACCTTGAAGTAATGCCACACAATGATGAATCTATTAATCAAACTATTCTTCAGTTAGCAGATGAGTTCAAGATTAAGCCGATTGTAACTCCAGACTGTCATCATGTTGATTCATCACAAAAAGAGATTCAAGAATTAAAACTTATTTTAAATACATATTCAAACAAGATTCAGAAAGATGCTACATACGAGAAGTCCAAAAAACAAGGGGACTTAATGAAGCGTCTTGATTATCTATACGGTGCAGACAGACAGATGTCATTTAACAAGTTTGACATTCATCTTCTTTCATATGAAGAAATACAGGCTGCTATGGAAAAGCAAGCAATCTTTAGAACTGACATTTATGAAAATACTATTGATCTTGCAAGCAAGGTTGAGGACTATGACCTTCAAGATAATTTAAATTTGTTGCCAGTTCAATATAAAAATCCAGATAAACAATTAAAAGAACTTGCCATTGAAGGATTAAATCAAAAAGGCTTAAACACAAATCAAGAATATCTTGACAGATTAGAAGAAGAGTTAAAAGTCATCAAAGATAAAAAGTTTGCACCATACTTTCTTGTAGTGCAGAGCATGATTGCCTGGGCTAAGAAGGAAGGCATTATGGTTGGCCCTGGTCGTGGATCATCTGCTGGTTCTTTACTTTGCTATGCTCTTGAAATTACAGACATTGATCCAATCAAGCATGGACTTCTTTTCTTTCGTTTTATTAATCCTGAGCGTAATGACTTTCCTGATATTGATACAGACATTCAAGACTCACGTCGTGAAGAAGTTAAAGATTATCTTGTTAGGCAGTATAGGCACGTTGCATCAATTGCCACATTTCTTGAATTCAAGGATAAGGGTGTTGTAAGAGACATTGCAAGAGTTTTAAATATACCGTTGGCAGAAGTAAATAAAGTTTTAAAGTTTGTTGATACATGGGAAGAATATTGTTCCTCAAAATCAACTAAAGAGTTTCGTGATAAATATCCAGAGGTGGAATTATATGGAGACAAACTACGTGGTCGTATTAGAGGTACTGGCATACACGCTGCTGGTGTTGTTACTAGCAAAGATCCTATTTTTAGGTTCGCACCCATGGAGACACGTGTTTCTCCTGGTAGTGATGAGCGTATACCTGTTGTGGCAGTGGACATGGAAGAGGCTGAAAAAATTGGGCTCATCAAAATCGACGCCCTTGGTCTTAAAACATTAAGTGTTATTAGTGATACATTAAAGATAATTAAAGAAAGAGAGGGTACTGATATAAACTTACTTTCTTTAGATATGGCAGATCAAAACATTTATAGTATGCTTTCTGAAGGATATACAAAGGGTGTATTTCAATGCGAAGCAAGTCCATACACCAATCTATTGGTTAAGATGGGTGTAAAAAATCTACAAGAACTTGCTGCATCCAATGCGTTAGTCAGACCAGGTGCTATGAATACTATTGGAAAAGACTATATTGAAAGAAAGCACGGCAGACAAGCAGTAAACTACTTGCACCAAGCGATGAAGCCATTTACAGAAGAAACATATGGGTGTATCCTATACCAAGAGCAGGTTATGCAGGCTTGCGTTGAATTAGGGGGGATGTCTTGGTCTGAAGCCGATAAGGTTCGTAAGATCATTGGTAAAAAGAAAGATGCAAGAGAATTTGATCAGTTCCGTGAAAAGTTTACTGAAGGTGCTTCTAGGTTTATTAGTCCTAATCAGGCTCGTGACTTATGGCATGACTTTGAAGCGCATGCGGGATATTCGTTCAACAAGTCTCATGCGGTTGCTTATTCTACGCTCTCGTATTGGACGGCGTGGTTAAAATATTATTATCCAATTGAGTTTATGTACTCAATACTTAAAAATGAAAGGGACAAAGATGCACGAACTGAATATCTTATTGAAGCGAAAAGAATGGGTATTAGCATTAAACTACCTCATATTAACGATTCGGATATTGATTTTAAGATTGAGGGTAAAGGTATTCGGTTTGGATTGTCGGGGATCAAATTTATCTCTGATACGATTGCAGAACGATATATACAGGCACGACCTTTTAAGTCTTATGCCGAACTTGAACAGTTTACTTTTACGAAAGGAAACGGAGTAAACAGTAGAGCGCTTGCTTCATTAAAAATTATTGGTGCTGCAACTTTTCCAGATAACCCGAGAAATGATTCTGAGATTAAAGAAAATCTTTATGAGTACTTAGGATTGCCAGAATTTACACAAACAGTTCCATCTCATTTCCATGCATTTATTAATCCAGTAGAAGATTTTGAAGAAAAAGGATCTTTTGTTCTAATGGGTATGGTTAAAAGTATTAAAAGGGGCAAAGGTTGGAGTCGTGTTGAGATATTAGATAAGACTGGAAGTATAGGAATATTTGATGAAGAGCAAACCACAATTGAGGCTGGACGAAGTTATATTGCACTCTGTTCTGATAATAGAATTGTTAGTGCTGTTCCTGTAGATGAAATAAAATCATCTAATTCTGCTTTAATAAAATTTTTAAATTACAAGACACTTCCTTACAAAGATGATGAATTGTTTGTGGTATCCTTTAAACCAAGGATAACAAAAGCAGGTAAAAAAATGGCATCTCTTACTCTTGCAGATACATCAAGAGACCTTCATCCAGTAACAGTGTTTCCAACAGCATTTGCAAAAGCATATATGAAGATAGAAGAGGGAAATGCTTATAGGTTTGATTTAGGCAAAACAAAAGAAGGAACAGTTATATTGGAGGATATACATGTCGGTTAGTTTAGAAGAAGCACTTGCACAACTTGATCCTAAGTTAAGAAAAAAACTTGGTAGCGGAATTGGGGTAAACTTTGAGTATCAGCCCACTCCTAGTTTTGGATTAAATAAAGCCCTAGGTGGAGGCTTGCCATACGGGAGACAAGTATTAATTTGGGGAAGCAAGTCTTCTGCAAAATCTTCAATGTGCTTACAAATGATTGCACTTGCACAAGCAGAAGGAAAGTTGTGTGCATGGATTGATTCAGAAATGTCGTACTCAGAAGATTGGGCAAGAAAGATGGGTGTAGATCCAGAAAAACTAATCTACTCACAGGCAAGAACTATTAGCGATATGGTAGATGTTGGGGTGGCTCTAATGAATGCTGGTGTTGATTTAATTGTAGTAGACTCTATTACATCAATGCTTCCTGCAATATATTTTGAAAAAGATACTGATGAAATGAAGGCTTTAGAAAACACAAAGCAGATTGGAGCAGAGTCCCGTGACTTTAGTAACGCATGGAAAATGCTTAACTATGCAAATAATAAAGTTAAGCCAACTCTTCTTGTTCTTATTTCTCAGTCTCGTAATAATATTAATGCTATGTATACTAGTCAGCAACCTTCAGGTGGACAGGCTACTAAATTTTATTCTTCTTGTGTAATAAAACTATTTAGTTCTGAATCCGACAATCAAGCACTTAAGGGAAAGATATATGTAGGAGACAAAGCAATTGAAGAAAAGATTGGAAGAAAAATTAGATGGGAGTTGCAATTCTCTAAAACATCTCCAGGATTTCAGTCTGGAGAGTATGATTTTTATTTTAGAGGAGACAAACTTGGCGTAGATACTATTGCTGATCTGGTAGACACCGCAGAGTCAATGGGGTTTGTTGAAAGAACTGGCGCTTGGTATTTAATGCCAGACGGAACAAAAGTTCAGGGTAGAGATGGATTTATTAACAGAGTAAGGGAGGATCTTGATCTACAAGAAATGATTAAGGCTAAAGTAAGTGGATAAGTACACAATATACGAAGGAAAGTTTCCTTGTAAAAATTGTAAGAAAGAAGTAAAAACTATTCGAGTCTATGCTGCAACTGGCATGGCTTCGTGGATGTGTTCAGATAAACACTTATCTGAGGTAGAACTTTTTAAAGTAGGATATAAAAAAAAGAGGGTCAATGAGCGAGAAGAATGAAAGTAAAAGAATAGGTGCCAAACAGCATAAAAATTCTGGTAGAGGTGTTAAGAAAGGTGATGCAACATGGAAAAATTTTACAATAGATTTTAAAGAAAGCAAAAAGTCTTTTACTTTAAATCATGATGTTTGGGCTAAGGCTGTTACTGATGCCATAAAAAATAACAACGATCCAGCAATTGTAATAATTTTGGGTGAAGGTAATAAAAAAATAAGACTAGCAGTATTAGAATTATCTCTTTTATCTGAATTGTTAGGGTATAATTAGTATATGAGATATGACGAAAAAAATACTATTGTAGACAATGTTTTGTCTAAAGAAGAAATTGATGATGTTTTGAATCATATAAATGAATCAAAAAATAAAATTAATATGGAGATGTATAATCAAGAACTTATAGATTTTTTTCTTCCAGAGACAATAAAATTAAAAATTATAAAATATTGTGAAGAAATATCTAATACTAATTTAATACTTACAGAATATCAGTTTTGTAGGTATAGGAATTACTTAAAAAAAGACGATGTTCCAGGAAGTCCAAACCTAACTCCTCATTTTGATGATAGTTTTAAGGAGCCAAGGTTTACCTTTGATTATCAAATTAATGGGAATATAACTTGGCCAATTATTGTTGAGGGAAAAGAGTTTTCTTTAAAAAACAATCAAGCATTAACATTTAGTGGCACTCATCAAATACATTGGAGGCCTATAATTAATTTTGCTGATGATGAATTTTTAGATATGATTTTTTTTCATTTTATTGATAAAGAGTCAAAACAAGTAAGTGATGATCATTTTGATATAATGAATAAAAAAAGAAAAGTATTTAAAAAAGAGTATATAAACTAGTGTTTTTATAATAAAAAGGATATGGTATAATTAAAATATGACAACATTAAACATTGACTACAAGCCAAAAAAATTTGGAAGTTACTCAGATGTAACTCCACATGTAATCAAAAATTTTTTTTCTGAGCCAGAGTTAAAAGAAATTTATGATTTAATTGAATATGGAAAAAGTCTTGAGGGTACATCAGACTTTTATGCACCATTAGTATTACCAAAAATGGCAAGACAACAAATAGAACTTCAATTAAAAGGGCCTTTATTAGAAAAAATAGAAAAATGGGCTTCAGATTTTGTTGGTGAAGAAATGAAGATGACTCATAATAGTTATTTGTCATATAATAAAAAGCATAATCCAGATTCTTGGCCAAAGTTACCGCCACATTTTGATTCAGATAATTATTACACTAAGTTAACAATAGATTATCAACTAGAATCAAATGTAAAGTGGCCAGTTGTTATTGATAGTAATGGGAAAATAGAAAAATTTTATTTAGAGTACGGAGATTTATTGGTATTTTGGGGATCTGGAGCCATTCATTGGAGAGAACCAATTCTTCTTGATCATGGCGACAATTGCGAGGTATTAACTCTTCATTTTGCAAATTGGGATGATCATATGAAATTAAACCAACCAGCAAGAGAGGATGAAGCAAGAAAGTTAAGAATTCAGGAATGGAAAGATAAAACAGACTATTGGAAGCATCAATTAGAGTTTGATGAAAAAATAAAAAACTTAACTGAAGACTACAATAGAAAACAAAATAATGCTTGATGAGCAAAAAACAACACTTGAACAAATAAACGGTCTTGTAGAAATTGCTGAATATATGCAAGATGAAGAGTTTACTATTGCTTTAACCACAATAGCCAAAATTATTTTAAAGCCAGACATACCAATGAATGTTGCCACGCTAGAAATAGTGAGACTTCAGGCAATTGCATCAAAAATGTCATTAAAGGCAACCTGGATGGCAAATGTAGATAAATCAAATAGAGGCAAAAAGAATTTATACTATACTGCAGCAGAATCTATAAATAATTTAGTATCTGCTCTTAAATACATAACTCGCTGATATCTGCTATAATTAACTTAAACAAAGGATAATAATGACAAAAAACTTACTACAACAAGTAATGACAAAAAAGAAAGAATCTGTTAATACAAATAGAGAAGATATTAGTTTTATAGATGGGTTAATTGAAAAAATACAATCTGGATACATGGCTAAGACTAAGCCAAAGTTTAGTAAAAAAAGCAATTTTTCTGCGTCTGGCTTGACTTATGGTGCTGGAGAATGTCCAAGATATTGGTATCTTGCTTTTGATGGTGCTGTATTTTATGATGACTCTACTCCTTTTGGAGTGGCTAATAGGACAAATGGCACACTAGGCCATGGAAGAATACAAGAAGCAATAGAAGCATCTGGGCTTCTTGATGAAACAATGGAGTTTGATCCTCTACAAAGAAAATATAATAAGCAGACACATCCAGCAATGGAGTTTAGGGTAAAAACAGAAGACCCTCCGTTTGATGGATATGGCGATGTAATGCTTAATATAAATGATGAGAGAGTTGTTGGAGAAATTAAAACAATTTCTAACGAAAACTTTGAGTATAAAAAGAATAGCAGAAAGCCTAAGATGGGTCATCTTATGCAATTACTAATTTATATGAAGGTTTGGAAAATTGGCAAAGGCGTAATGATTTATGAAAATAAAAATAATCATGAGTTATTGACTTTGCCCGTAGTAGTAAACGATCATTACCGTCGGTGGGTAGACCAGGCATTTGATTGGATGAGAAGAGTATATAAGAATTGGCAAGATAGGGAACTTCCACAAAAACCTTATCGATCTAATTCTAAAATATGTAAAGTATGTCCAATTCAAAAAGCATGTGCTGAAGCAGAGACAGGGGTAGTTAAAATTAAACCTCTGGAGTTGCTAGAAGATGAAAAGTTGTAGATGGTGTGACCATACATTTGAATCAAATATATCTTATCAGATATATTGTTCAGAAAAATGTAGAGATGAAGCAACTAAAGAAAAAATTGCACAAAGGTATGCTCATACTAGAAGACAAAAACGCAAGGGGAAAAATAGAATATGTAAACAATGTGGAGAAAAACTCTCTATATATAATGATGAGCCATTATGTAATAAATGTATTATTAACCCAAATGATGTCAAAAGGGCTTTACGACAAGTAAAAGGATTATCAAATGATAAAAGAAAGTAGTAAGCCATACAATATATGTGCAATAGACGCAAGCACAAATAGTCTTGCGTTTGCAATATATTCACATGAAAAATTAACAGAATATGGAAAAATTAATTTTGAAGGTAATAGTGTTTATGAAAAAGTAATAGATGCTTGTAAAAAATCTAAAGGATTATTTTCTTATTACAATTTTATAAATGCTATAGTTATAGAGCATACAGTTTTTATGAATTCCCCAAAAACAGCAGCAGATCTTGCCTTAGTCCAAGGTGCTATTTTAGGAGGGGCTGGAATGGCTGGAATAAATACAATAGGCAAAGTTTCTCCAATAACATGGCAAAGTTATCTTGGTAATAAAAAATTAACTAAAGAAGAACAATTACAAATAAGATCTGCTAATCCAAAAAAATCTAATTCATGGTATAAATCTTATGAAAGAGACTTTAGAAAACAAAGAACGATTAAATTATTAGATGTTATTTATGATAAAAAAATAAATGACTATGATGTTGCAGATGCTTGTGGCATTGGTCATTGGGCAATTAATAATTGGGAGAAGTCATGAACAGCCAAGAATTAAGAACACAAATGATGATAGAACATTTACTGCTTCAAAATGCAATTGAGATCTCTGGAATTGACAGCGAGACTGGAGAGATGCTATACTCTATAACAGACAAATTAAAAGAAGTTAGCCCTGATTTGTATGCAGGACTAAAACAAGATTTTGAACGTCATATGTTTGAAATGATAGATCAAGGACCAAAGGTGATGCAATGGAGGTTATCTATATGAGCAAACTATATACAAATGAAACTTGGCTTCGTAAAAGATATCACATTGACAAAAAGTCTCCTCAAGATATTGCAAGAGAATGTGGGGCAAGTGTAGAAACAATTTATGTGTACCTTGCTAAATTTGGATTAAGAAAGTCAAAGCGATGAGTTTAGATGCGGTATTTCCAGATTCTACAAGATTTAAGTGTGATGATTTATACCTGTTAACGGTAGGCACAGAAGCAGGCAAAGAGATATTTGAAACCTGCCATGAAATTGCACACATGCTAGTTAAAAAGAATATTGCCTACGGTAATTCTGCATTAGAGCCTATTCGTATTTTTAGCAAAGCAGATGCAATAGAACAACTTAATGTCCGCATTGATGATAAACTAAGTAGGGTCATGCGTGGAACAGAATATGCTGGAGACAACGACATACAAGATCTGATTGGATATCTTGTATTATTGAAGATAGCGAAAGAAAAAGATTTATCTAAAAAAGAAGCCTATGGATATGTCAACTGAAGAAGATTTAATTAAACATCTTGATGAGATTAATAATGTTGTAGGAGAATACCTAAAAGGAAATGATGCAACAAAAATTTCTAAAGATCTTGCAATACCTAGGACTCGTGTAGTACAGCATATTAATGAGTGGAAAGTTATGGCATCTGCAAACGATGCTATTCGTGCTCGTGCTAAAGAAGCACTTGCAGTAGCAGATACTCACTACAATAAACTTATTGCAAAATCATATGAAGTTATTGATGAAGCATCTCTTAATAATAATCTTAGCGCAAAGACACAAGCAATTAAACTAGTAATGGATATTGAATCTAAAAGAATTGATATGCTTCAAAAAGCAGGACTTTTAGAAAACAAAGAACTTGCAGAAGAAATGTTGCAAATAGAAAAGAAGCAAGAAGTTCTTATGGCAATACTTCGTGACATTGCTTCAGAGTATCCACAGATTCGTGATGAGATTATGCGTAGACTTTCTGATATTGCTAAGAAAGATGAAGTGATTACAATTGTCCACGATATTTGACGATTTCTTAGAGGCTTTACAAGATAATCATTTTGAAGAGATTCCAGTAGATGCAAAGACATTTATTGAGTCCCCAGATTATTTAGGGCAGCCAGGTTTATCAGATATTCAATATGATATTGTTCAGGCAATGAGCCAGATCTATCGTAAAGAAGATTTACAACAATTGATGGGAGAGGAAGAGGGTACAAGATACTATGAAAAATACACAAAAAACGAAATCATTTTACAACTTGGGAAGGGCAGTGGGAAGGACTTCACCTCTACTGTTGCTTGTGCTTATATTGTCTATAAGTTATTATGTCTTAAAGACCCTGCAAGATATTTCGGAAAACCAAGTGGAGATGCAATAGACTTAATCAATGTTGCTATTAACGCACAGCAGGCTAAGAATGTTTTCTTTAAGGGCTTTAAAACCAAGATTGAGAAGTCCCCATGGTTTGCTGGTAAGTATGAAGCAAAGGTAGACTCAATAGGTTTTGATAAATCTATTACAGTTTATTCTGGACATTCTGAAAGAGAATCTCATGAAGGATTAAATCTTTTGTTAGCAGTTCTTGATGAGATATCTGGTTTTGCATCTGAGGTTTCAACTGGAAATGAGCAGGGCAAAACATCTGAAAACATCTACAAAGCGTTTCGTGGCTCAGTAGATTCTCGTTTTCCAGATCTTGGCAAGGTTGTTTTGCTTTCATTCCCCCGATATAATGGGGATTATATTTCTGAGCGGTATGAAGCAGTAATTGCTGACAAAGAAGTAGTATCAAAGTCACATAGATTCATAATTAATCCATTACTTCCAGAAGATGATAAGGATAACTGGTTTGAAATAACATGGGATGAGGACCACATTCAGTCTTATAAATACCCAGGAGTATTTGCACTTAAGCGTCCAACATGGGAAGTAAACCCTACTCGTAAGATAGACGACTTTAAGATTGCCTTTATGACAGACCTTGGTGATGCTATGATGCGTTTTGCCTGTGTTCCAACTTATGCTTCCGATGCATTTTTCAAGCAGGCAGACAAGGTTCGTTCTTGTATGACAATAAGAAACCCTCTGGATCAATTCAGAAGATTTGAAGAAAACTTTAAGCCAGACCCAGACAAGGTTTATTATGTTCACGCTGACCTTGCACAAAAGCATGACAAGTGTGCTGTTGCTATTGCACATGTTGATAAATGGGTTAACGTGCAAGTAATAAAAGATTATCAACAAATATCACCAATTGTAGTAGTTGATGCAGTAGCGTATTGGGAGCCAAAGGTGGAAGGGCCAGTTAATCTATCTGAGGTCAAACAGTGGATACAAAATCTACGCAGACTTGGATTTAATATAGGGTTAGTTACTTTTGATCGTTGGCAATCTTTTGATATTCAGAATGAGTTGCAGGCGGTAGGCATGAGAACAGAGACTGTATCTGTAGCAAAGAAACATTACGAAGATATGGCAATGCTTGTATATGAACAAAGACTAGTAATGCCTGCTATTGAATTATTGTTTGAAGAATTGACAGAACTTAAGATTATGAAAAATGACAAGGTCGATCACCCACGCAAAAAATCTAAAGACCTTGCCGATGCTGTGTGCGGTTCTATTTTTGGTGCCATATCTTATACACCAAGAGACCAAAACCTTGAAGTTGAGGTTCACACATTTAGAGGACAGCCCCGCAGAGTTGACACGCTCCCTGAGAACGTGATACAATATAAACCTAGTCAAATAGAAGACATAAAAGACTATTTGGATAGACTAAAAACAATATAAATTAAAATGAATAATAAAAGGAGAAAAATGAATTCATTTAAGAAGATCGCTCTTGCCGTGGTTGCAGCCATGACTTTGGGCACACTCGTAGTGACACCTGCAAGTGCCAATACCGTTTCAGTAAACGTAACTACTGAAGTTTCTGGCGCAGGTACTGCAGCCTCACCATTTACAGTTAAGGTTCCATCTGACAACGTAGTTAGCGTTGCAGATACTTCAACTGCTACAAATAACGAAGCACTCATCATCACTGCAACAGTAGTTGCTGGAACACCAGTAACATTTACTGCAGTTGGTGCAAATACACGCCTCGTCTCTGCAATTGGTTCAACAGTTAATGCATCTGCTGGATCCTCATCAATTACAGTAACACCTGCTTCAACTGAAGCAACTGTTTATGCATATACAACAAGCACTGCTGCATCTGCTGTTACAGTTTCTGTAACTGGTGCAAGCACAACAATCTATCTTAAGGGTGTTGCAGGTCCTGCATACGATCTTAAGATGTCAATCCCTGCTTCAGGAAATATTTCTGGCAAGGTAACTGCAACTCTTGATGTAGCAGATATTTTCGGCAACGCTGTTGCTGACACAGTAACTGTTACTACTCTCGGTGGCGCAACTGCTGGAACAGTAACTGCTGATGCTCTTGTAACAGGTCGTTACACATCAGAGATCTCACTTCCTGCAACTGCTGGAACCGTTGCTGTTGGAGCATCTATTACTGCACCAACATCTGTTCCAACAATTAAGTTGGCAACAACTTCTCAGACTGCAATCGTAACAGTATCTGATCTTGCTGGAGCACTTGCTACTGCTAACGCTGCACTCGCTGCAGAAAAGGCTGCTCGTGCTGCTGATAAGGTAACTGCAGATGCTGCACTCGCTGCTGCTGTAGCAAAGGCTGCTTCTGATGCAGTTGCTGCTAAGGCTGCTGCAGATGCTGCTGCCATTACTGCTGCTGCTGAAATTGCAACTCTAAAGGCTAATGCTGTAACCGCTAAGGTTGCTGCAGATAAGGCTCTTGCTGATGCAACTGCTGCACATGCTGCTGAACTTGCAAAGGTTAAGGCAGATAATGCTGTTGCAATCGCTGCAATGAAGAAGGCATTCAATGATCTTGCTAAGAAGTGGAACAAGAAGAACCCTTCTGCAAAGGTTACACTTGTTAAGTAATTAACAAATTAAAAGATTTGGGAGTCAGGAAACTGGCTCCCTTTTCTTTTATTTTAAATAAAATGTTATAATAGTCTTATTAAATCTGGAGGCAGAAAGGACTATTAAAAAATTAACCCGAATATTGACAGCATCTTTATTGGCCTTTGGATTCAACTTATGGCTTCCAGAAAACGCTAACGCAACCTGCGTAAACTTTATACAATCACAAACAATAGCAGCAGCATATGAAGGCGATGCCGAACCTACAGTGCATCATATGGATACTTGCTCAGGTGACGACACATCATATCAAATACCAATTGCAACTACCGTTACTTTTGACGGGGTACAGTATGAAAACATTTATGCAACAACTAACTCAGTAATTACATTTGGACAACCTGATCCCACATACTGGGCATATCCTAATACACCATCTATCTCCTTATATTCAATGGACTGGTTTCCAGGAGTTAGTAATACAACTGGTTTGGATATATATTATTCAGAGGGCGGATTTCAATTAAATCTTAACATGGTTCCATACGGTAACTATGGGGCACAACCAAGCACAGTAAATATATTAGTGGCTATTACTAATACTGGTGGTATAGCAGTGTCCTATAGTTATCAAGGTCCAGAATATCAAAATCTTAGAACAGGCGTTCGATTGCATGATGGCTCTATAGTGTCTCTTGAGCAATGGGGTGCTACGCAGGTATCAGCCTCTGATCCAGCCCCTACACTTGCTGCAGAGCCTATCCCAGAACCTTCTCCTACTCCTACCCAACAACCATCTCCAGAACCCTCTCCAACGCCCACAGAAGCCCCTATAACGCCCGAAGAGCAGCAGGAGCAGGTAGCAGAGGCAGTCCAATTGGCTGAAGAAATATCAGATTTAAATAGTCTTATTGCCTCTATTAATGGTGAAGAAGTTAATGAACCAGAACCAGATCTTACAACTGAACCAGAACCAGAGCCAAGTTCTGACTCTACAGATGAACCAGATTTGCCTGAACCTGATGTTGAGGTTGATCCAGAGATAGTTACGCCAGAGGATCCTCGTTGGCCAGATGATGAGCAAACTGAACCAGAAGATCCCAATCCAACTCCAAGCCCTGATACCACAGATGGGGAGAACGAAGAGACGGATCCAACTCCAGAGCCTTCAGAAGAGCCTTCACCTCAGCCAACGGATACAGATCCAGAGCAAGAGTCTGAACCTGAGCAACCTGTTGACGAAGAGACTGTAATACCAGCACCAGATAATAATAACACAGATGATAGCAATCCAATTTCAGCAGATGAACTTAATAAGTTAAACGAACTAATCGGAAAAAATGATGCTAAGTTGGCTGCGGAATTATCAAACATGCTAACCGAATTATCTTCAAAAGAGGAAGAGGCAATAGCAGAAAACCTTGGTATTAAAGCAGAAGAAGTAGCAATAATTGCAGAAGCAATTAAAGACAACCCAGCAATAGCAGTAGCATTTGTAGAGTTTGCGGGTAGAGCAGAAGAAAACGCAGATGCCCCAATGCCATACACATTAGCAGATGCTATTACTGAAGTACAAACAGAAGCATTTTTGGCAGATCCGCTTGGTGTATTAACGGATATAGATTTTGAAACATTGTTAAGTCCTACAGAGTGGGGAAAGGATATGACTGATGATCAGAGGGAAAAGGTTCAGGAGGTCGTGATACCTGTTATTTTGGTAGGAAATATTGTTAATTCAGTTATGTCACTAAGGAGGTTATAATATGAACATGATTAAGAAGGTACTTAAAGGACTCTTAAAGTGGTTTAAGGCTGCTATTATTGAGAGCATAGCCCAAGTATTTACTATCCTTGGCTTCTTTATT